>OHHI01000006.1_pt1 | contig 290003 bp, 233 predicted proteins | sample 1568001 | NCBI WGS metagenome assembly OHHI01 (sample SAMEA3879506, study PRJEB24766) | human gut metagenome | biome: human-associated habitat; feature: feces | place: USA | collected 1985/1987
GCTGATGAACATCTTCGCTCCGCTGATTGACTACTGTATCGTACAGAAGAACATCACAGCCCGCGAAAACAGATTAAAATCAACTAACAACTAAAATATCGGACATTATGAATACTAATAGTAATAGTTATACTATCATCTATGCTTCGATAATGGTTGTTATCGTAGCATTCCTGTTGGCATTCGTGTCTTCTTCTCTGAAAGAAAAACAGTACCAGAATGTAGAACAGGACACAAAGAAACAAATTCTGGCAGCTTTGAACGTTTATGACGTAAAAGATGTGAATGCAGAATATGATAAATATGTGAAAGAAGACGATTTGATGCAGGCAGACGGTTCTTTGGTAAAGAACGATGCTGCTTTCCAGACTTCTTATAAAGGTGAAATCGCTAACGGACGTCTTCATGTATTCGTTTGCGACGTGGATGGTCAGACCAAATATGTGCTGCCTATTTATGGTGCCGGTCTTTGGGGACCTATCTGGGGATACATCGCATTGAATGATGACAAAGACACTGTATATGGCGTTTACTTCTCTCATCAAGGAGAAACTCCGGGTCTGGGTGCAGAAATCACCACTACTAAGTTCCAGGATCAGTTCTTGGGCAAACATGTAATGGAAAACGGTACTGTAGCTTTGGGTGTTGAAAAACACGGCAAGGTGGCAAAACCCGATTATCAGGTAGACGGTATCTCAGGTGGTACTATCACTTCTAAGGGTGTAGATGCGATGATTAAGGATTGCCTGAGCATGTACAATTCATTTTTAACTAATAAATAAGAGGAGGGTAAATAGAATATGAGCGCATTATTTTCTAAAAAGAATAGAGAAGTTCTTTTAACTCCGCTGGGTTTGAATAACCCTGTCACCGTACAGGTGCTCGGTATCTGTTCTGCACTGGCTGTAACGGCTCAGCTGGAACCGGCTATCGTGATGGGTCTTTCCGTAACCATTATTACAGCCTTCTCGAACTTCGTTATCTCCTTGTTGCGTAACACCATTCCCAACCGTATCCGTATCATCGTCCAGTTGGTGGTTGTTGCCGCATTGGTAACTATCGTTAGTGAAATTTTGAAAGCGTTCGCATACGATGTAAGTGTGCAGCTTTCTGTATATGTAGGTTTGATTATTACAAACTGTATCCTGATGGGACGTCTGGAAGCGTTTGCTATGATGAACGGTCCTTGGGAATCATTCCTGGATGGTATCGGTAACGGATTGGGTTATGCCAAAATCCTGATTATCGTGGCATTCTTCCGTGAACTGCTGGGAGCCGGTACATTGTTTGGCTTCCAGGTTATCCCGCAGGCTGTTTATGACTTGGGCTACCTGAACAACGGCTTGATGCTGATGCCTCCTATGGCGTTGATTATCTGTGCTTGTATCATTTGGTACCAACGTGCAAAACACAAAGAATTGCAGGAAAGTAATAATTAATCCCCGTTATAAAACGAAAAGAATATGGAATATTTAAGTTTGTTTGTAAAGTCCATCTTTGTGGACAATATGATTTTCGCATACTTCCTGGGGATGTGTTCTTACCTGGCAGTATCGAAGAACGTAAAGACAGCCGTAGGTCTGGGTGCAGCCGTTACTTTCGTGTTGATTGTAACTCTGCCGGTGAACTATTTGCTGGAAAATTACGTACTGGCACCTAATGCGCTGATTGATGGAGTAGACCTCAGCTTCTTGAGCTTTATCCTGTTTATTGCCGTTATTGCCGGTATCGTTCAGTTGGTGGAAATGGCGGTTGAACGTTTCAGCCCGTCGCTCTATGCTTCATTGGGTATCTTCCTTCCGCTGATTGCTGTAAACTGTGCCATCATGGGTGCTTCATTGTTTATGCAGCAACGTCATTTCATCAACATTGGTGAGGCAACCACTTACGCTTTGGGCTCAGGTATCGGTTGGGCACTGGCTATTATCGGTCTGGCTGCCATCCGTGAAAAAATGGCTTACTCTGATGTTCCCGCTCCTTTGAAAGGTCTGGGTATCACTTTCATCACTGTAGGTTTGATGGCAATGGCATTTATGTGTTTCTCTGGTTTGAAAATCTAAAAGGAAAGGAATAAGACAATGGATATGAATTTAATATTAGCTAGTATTGGAGTATTCCTTGGAATTATCCTTCTGCTCGTTGTTATTTTGCTGGTAGCTAAGCAGTATCTTACTCCGAGCGGCAAAGTAAAGATAACTATCAATGGAGAGAAAGAACTGGAAGTAGAACAAGGTTCAACTTTGCTGAACACCCTGTCTGTCAATGGCATCTACCTGTCATCGGCTTGTGGTGGTAAAGGTTCTTGCGGTCAATGTAAATGCCAGGTTGTAGAAGGCGGCGGTGAGATTCTTCCTTCTGAAAAGGGACATTTCAGCCGTAAACAACAACAGGATCATTGGCGTCTGGGCTGCCAGGTGAAAGTAAAAGGTGACCTGGGCATCAAGATTGATGAATCTGTACTGGGTGTTAAGGAATGGGAATGCGAAGTAATCAGCAACAAGAACGTTGCCACTTTCATCAAAGAGTTTATTGTGGCTTTGCCGAAAGGTGAACACATGGACTTCGTTCCGGGTTCATACGCTCAGATTAAGATTCCTAAATTTGAAATGGACTACAACAAGGATATCGATAAAGACCTTATCGGTCCGGAGTATCTGCCCGCATGGGAAAAATTCGGTCTGTTCGGCTTGAAATGTAAGAATACGGAAGAAACCATCCGTGCTTACTCTATGGCCAACTATCCTGCCGAGGGTGACCGTATCATGCTGACAGTGCGTATCGCTACTCCTCCGTTCAAACCGAAAGATCAGGGTCCCGGCTTTATGGATGTGAATCCGGGTATCGCTTCATCTTACATTTTCACGCTGAAACCGGGTGACAAGGTAACGATGAGTGGTCCTTACGGAGACTTCCACCCGATCTTCGATTCTAAGAAGGAAATGATTTGGGTAGGTGGTGGTGCCGGTATGGCTCCGTTGCGTGCGCAGATTATGCACATGACCAAGACACTGCACACTACCGACCGTGAACTTCACTATTTCTATGGTGCGCGTGCATTGAACGAAGTATTCTATCTGCAAGATTTCCAACAATTGGAAAAAGACTTCCCGAACTTCCACTTCCATCTGGCTTTGGACCGTCCGGATCCCGCAGCCGATGCAGCAGGCGTGAAGTATACCGCAGGTTTCGTTCACAATGTGATGTATGAAACTTATCTGAAGGATCATGAAGCTCCCGAAGATATTGAATACTACATGTGTGGCCCCGGCCCGATGTCTAATGCAGTCGTTAAGATGCTGGATAGTCTGGGTGTTGAGCCTTCTTCTATCATGTACGACAACTTCGGAGGATAATATCAGGATCTCCTTTTATTAATAATGAAAATAAGCCCGGTAAAAGTGAACTTTTATCGGGCTTTTTCTTTACTTTTGTATAAAACGAAAATGAATATGATAGAGAACATACTAGCCAATTTGAAAATTGAGCGGCTGAACCCGATGCAAGAGGCGTCCATCAATGCTTGGAAAGAGGGAAAAGACCTAATATTATTGTCTCCTACGGGATCCGGCAAGACGTTAGCTTATCTGTTGCCTTTGGTGCAGAGTTTGAAGCCTGGTATAACAGGCGTACAGGCTATAGTGCTGGTTCCTTCCCGGGAACTGGCTTTACAAATAGACCAGGTATTTAAATCCATGAACACACCCTTCAAGGCTGTAAGTTGTTATGGAGGACGACCGGCCATGGAAGAGCACCGTACCATCAAAGGGGTGCAGCCATCAGTTATCATCGGTACTCCGGGCCGTATGAATGATCATCTTTCCAAACAGAATTTTGATGCAGATACGGTCACAACTCTGGTAATCGATGAATTTGACAAATGCCTGGAGTTTGGCTTCCAGGAAGAGATGGCGACTGTCATAGGACAGTTGCCCAACTTGCAACGCCGTTTTCTGTTGTCGGCTACCGATGCGGAAGAGATTCCGCAGTTTACGGGGCTGGACAAGACCATTAAATTGAATTTTTTAAATCCGGAAGAGCAGCTTACCCACCGTCTGCATTTATATAAGGTACTGTCTCCGGAAAAAGACAAACTTGAAACCTTATATAAATTGCTTTGTACCTTGGGAAGCCAATCGACATTGGTTTTCTGTAATCACCGTGAAAGTGTGGAACGGGTAGGGAAGTATCTTCAATCCCAGAAGTTTCAATGTGGCATTTTTCATGGCGGCATGGAACAGGATGACCGCGAACGCTCCCTATATAAATTCCGCAACGGAAGTTGCCATGTGCTTATTTCTACCGATCTGGCTGCTCGCGGACTGGATATCCCCGAAATAGAGAATGTAGTACATTATCATCTGCCTGCCAATGAAGACGGATACATTCACCGCAACGGACGTACCGCCCGCTGGGAAGCCGAAGGTAATTCTTATGTTATCCTTCATGCCGAAGAAACAGTGCCCGCATATATAACCGATGAGCCGGAGGAGTTCATCTTACCCGAAGTCACCCCCAAACCTTCTTTACCCGAATATGTGACATTATATATAGGAAAAGGCAAGAAAGATAAAATCAATAAGATAGATATTGTGGGATTTCTCTTTAAAAAAGGAAACCTTAATAAAGACGAAATAGGACGGATTGATGTAAAAGACCACTATTCTTTTGCAGCCGTATCTCGCAAAAAGATAAAACAAACTTTGAATTTAATACGAAATGAGAAGATAAAGGGCATAAAAACACTTATTGAAGAAGCTAAATAATGACAATTTGTCAATTCTCGAAATAAAATGATTAAAGAATAATTCAAAAAGATATTTTTTTTATGCTTTAGATCATTGTTTACTAGGGATGTAGTTACAAAATGGAAGCATAAAAAATCAGATTTAACTAATTTGAAAGAAAATTATGCGGAAATTCGTAAATTTATTAGCGATTTTTTTGGAAAACTGAAAATAATGTGTAATTTCGCCCAATGTAAGATATAAACAAATTGTATAACCAAAACAAACGTCAAATGAAAAAGCATAATTTCAATGCGGGACCATCTATCTTGCCTCGCGAGGTAATTGAGAAGACAGCACAAGCCGTTCTTGATTTTAATGGGTCAGGCCTTTCCATCATGGAAATCAGTCACCGTGCTAAAGATTTTCAGCCTGTAGTAGACGAAGCTGTTGCTTTGTTTAAGGAACTGTTGAACATCCCGGAAGGGTACTCGGTACTATTCTTGGGAGGTGGAGCCAGCTTGGAATTCTGTATGATACCTTTCAACTTCCTCGAAAAAAAAGCTGCTTACCTGAACACAGGCGTATGGGCCAAGAAAGCGATGAAAGAAGCCAAGGCTTTCGGCGAGGTAGTAGAAGTGGCATCTTCCGCTGAAGCGACCTATACCTATATTCCCAAAGATTATACGGTTCCCGCCGATGCAGATTATTTCCACGTCACAACGAATAACACAATCTATGGAACAGAACTTCATGAAGATCTGGATTCTCCGGTTCCTATGATTGCTGATATGTCATCTGATATTTTCTCTCGTCCTATCGACGTTTCTAAATATATTTGTATCTATGGCGGTGCGCAGAAGAATTTGGCTCCGGCCGGTGTCACTTTCGTTATTGTAAAGAACGATGCTGTGGGCAAGGTATCACGCTATATTCCTACTATGCTGAATTATCAGACTCACATTGACGGCGGCTCTATGTTCAACACACCTCCTGTACTTCCTATTTATGCCGCTTTGCAGACTTTACGCTGGATAAAAGCCAACGGTGGTGTAGCAGAAATGCAGAAACGTGCTAAAGAGAAGGCAGACATGCTGTATGCTGAAATAGACCGTAACAAAATGTTCCGTGGCACAGTAACGGATAAAGCCGACCGCTCTTATATGAACATTTGCTTTGTAATGAATGACGAATACAAAGACCTGGAAGCCGATTTCTTGAAATTTGCCACAGAAAAAGGTATGGTGGGTATTAAGGGACACCGTTCTGTAGGCGGTTTCCGTGCATCTTGCTACAACGCTATGCCGAAGGAAAGCGTTCAGGCTTTGATTGACTGCATGCAGGAATTTGAGAAACTTCATTAATAATTATGTTCACCACAGATTATACGAATTGCACAGATAGGAACAATAAATGGAATCTGTGATAATCCGTGATAATCTGTGGTGAACCTTTTTAATACAATAAGACCATGAAAGTATTAGTAGCAACAGACAAGCCGTTTGCAAAAGTTGCAGTAGACGGTATCCGTAAAGAAATAGAAGCAGCAGGTTATGAACTGGTATTGCTGGAAAAATATGGTGAAAAAGCTAAACTACTGGAAGCTGTAAAGGACGTTAACGCAATCATTATCCGCAGTGATATTATTGATGCCGAAGTATTGGATGCGGCAAAAGAACTGAAAATCGTAGTACGTGCAGGAGCAGGTTATGATAACGTGGATTTGGCGGCTGCTACGGCACACAATGTGTGTGTTATGAATACTCCGGGACAGAACTCCAATGCAGTAGCCGAACTGGCTTTTGGCATGATGGTGATGGCTGTCCGCAATTTCTATAACGGGACTTCGGGTACTGAACTGATGGGCAAGAAGTTAGGTATCCATGCATACGGCAATGTAGGTCGCAATGTGGCTCGTATCGCTAAAGGTTTTGGCATGGATATTTATGCTTTTGACGCTTTCTGCCCGAAAGAAGTTATCGAAAAAGACGGTGTGAAAGCTGTTTCTTCTGCTGAGGAACTGTATGCTGCTTGTAATATAGTGTCCCTGCATATTCCTGCTACGGCTGAAACTAAAAATTCCATCAACTATGAATTGGTCAACAAGATGCCTAAAGGAGGAGTATTGGTAAATACTGCCCGTAAGGAAGTGATCAATGAAGCGGAATTAATCAAACTGATGGAAGAACGCACCGACTTAAAGTATGTTACTGATATCATGCCGGTTGCCCATGCAGAGTTCTCGGAAAAATTTGCCGGCCGTTATTTCGCTACACCGAAAAAGATGGGGGCCCAGACGGCTGAAGCAAATATCAACGCAGGTATCGCTGCTGCCAGACAAATAGTAGGCTTCCTGAAAGATGGTTGTGAAAAATTCAGAGTAAATAAATAAGTAATCCAATAACCGCAGGGGCGGATTGAATCCGACCGGATGCATATAGCTTATGTTTTCGGTCGAATGCAATTCGCCCCTGCAAGTAAAATCTAATACCTTTATTTTATGGCAATAATAAAACCCTTCAAAGGCATCCGCCCTCCGAAAGAATTGGTAGAACAAGTCGCTTCACGTCCATACGACGTACTGAATTCTGAAGAAGCACGCGAGGAAGCGAAAGGTAATGAAAAGTCACTTTATCATATTATAAAACCGGAAATTGATTTCCCTGCCGGAACAGACGAACACGATCCTAAAGTATATGAGAAGGCTGCCGAAAATTTCCAGATGTTTCAGGACAAGGGCTGGTTGGTGCAAGATGAAAAAGAAAATTATTATGTATATGCACAAACCATGAATGGCAAGACCCAATATGGACTGGTGGTAGGAGCGTATGTTCCCGATTATATGAACGGGGTCATCAAAAAACATGAACTGACCCGTCGTGACAAGGAGGAAGACCGCATGAAACATGTCCGCGTAAATAATGCCAATATAGAACCGGTATTCTTTGCTTACCCGGATAATGCGGAATTGGATGCTATCGTTAAGAAATATACTTCACAACGGCCGGAATATGATTTTATCGCTCCGGGTGACGGCTTCGGACATTCATTCTGGGTGATCGACAAAGAAGAAGATATAAAAGCTATCACAAAAGCTTTCGAAGCCATGCCGGCTCTTTATATTGCCGATGGTCATCATCGCTCGGCTGCCGCAGCCCTGGTAGGCGCCGAAAAAGCGCAGCAAAATGCAAACCATCAGGGAAATGAGGAGTACAATTACTTTATGGCTGTATGTTTCCCGGCCAACCAGCTGACTATTATTGATTACAACCGTGTTGTAAAAGACTTGAACGGGCTGTCTCCGGAACAATTCCTGACCGCTGTCAGCAAGAATTTTGTGGTAGAAGAGAAAGGAACTGAGGTCTATAGACCGCAGGCTCTTCACAATTTCTCTCTCTATCTGGACGGTAAATGGTACAGCTTGACAGCAAAACCGGGCACATACGATGACAATGATCCTATCGGAGTATTGGACGTGACTATTTCTTCCAACTTGATATTGGATGAAATATTGGGAATCAAGGATCTTCGTTCCGACAAACGGATTGACTTTGTAGGTGGTATCCGTGGCCTGGAGGAATTAAAGAAGCGTGTGGACAGCGGTGAAATGAAAGTGGCTTTGGCCCTTTACCCTGTTTCTATGAAACAATTAATGGATATTGCTGATACCGGCAATATCATGCCGCCCAAAACAACTTGGTTCGAACCGAAACTTCGTTCGGGATTGGTTATTCATAAACTGAGCTGATCCATAGTGGAACACGGACAGAAAGAACAAACCTGCATTTCCCTTTCTGTCCGTGTCCGTTCAATCATTTCATATAATTTTTCAGCTGCTACAGGTGATATAAATTCTTTTATATTTGTTGATTAGGTATAATTAAAATAAATAGATGTCAGAGTGAAAGAATAAAGCATTTTTCCTTTGTTTATTGCTGACAAATATCTAATTTCGCGCCGATTTTAAAGCGTGTAATAAAAACGATGACTAACAACAAGACTAAAGGATTTCTCCTTGGGGCAATCGCAGCAGCCAGCTACGGCATGAACCCACTGTTCACCCTTCCTCTTTATAGTGCAGGAATGAGCGTAGACTCGGTATTATTTTATCGCTATGCACTGGCTATAGTTGTACTAGGTATCATGATGAAGATGCAAAAGCAATCTTTTGCCATTAAGAAAGCGGATGTGCTGCCACTTTGCATCATGGGACTGCTGTTCTCATTCTCTTCCCTGTTTCTCTTTATGAGTTATAACTACATGGATGCCGGTATCGCATCCACCATACTGTTTGTCTACCCGGTACTGGTAGCTATTATTATGGCTGTAGTATTTAAGGAAAAAGTATCGCCGGTCACTATGTTTTCCATAGCGCTGGCCTTTGTGGGAATTTCCTTGCTCTGTAAAAGTCCGGGAGGACAGACACTCAGCCTGGTCGGGATTACTTTTGTCTTTTTATCATCCTTGTCTTATGCTATCTATATAGTTGGCGTAAACCGTTCTTCCCTGAAGGATATGCCTATAGCCAAGCTTACTTTCTATGTCCTGCTTTTCGGCCTGTCTGTTTATGTGGTGCGATTGAAGTTCTGTACAGGATTGCAGCCTATCCCTACACCCTTGTTATGGGTGAACGCAGTTTCACTGGCTGTTTTTCCTACTGTTATTTCGTTGGTGACCATGACAAAGGCCATACACTACATTGGTTCCACCCCCACTGCTATTCTGGGTGCTTTGGAGCCTGTTACAGCTTTATTCTTCGGAGTACTGATTTTTGGAGAGCAGCTGACACCGCGCATTATTCTGGGCATTTTGATGGTGATTACTGCCGTAACTCTGATTATAGGAGGAAAAACATTGCTGAAAAAAAGCAAGATTCGGTTAAGGCATACTGGCAGATAAAGTCGGATTTTGTATCTTTGCCCTTGCAATTATAAATTTTCCACTATGAAAAAACAACTGATGCAATGGGCAGGAGTGGGAATGTGGATGGTATTGGGGCTGTCCGCATGTTCCCCTACAAAAACAGAAATTGGAAATCTGAATGTCATTCCGCAGCCCCAAGAAGTAAGTCAAGACATTCAAGCCCACCCTTTTGTTATTAATCCGCAAACCGGTATTGTTTATCCGGAAGGCAATGAAAAGTTGCAACGGACGGCAGAATTTTTAGCTTCCTATATTAAAGAGGCAACGGGAATTACTGTCCGGACAACAACTGAAGCCGCAAGGAAGAACTCCATCATTTTGGCGGTTGACGGTTCCATTACCAACAAAGAGGGGTATCAACTGGAGGTAACTTCTGAAAACATCCATTTGAATGGAGGAAGTGAGTCGGGAGTATTTTATGGAATACAAACGCTCTACAAGGCTTTGCCGTTGACCAAAAACAAACAGGTATCCGCTGCCATCCCGGTGGGAACTGTTAATGACTATCCTCGTTTCGGTTATCGTGGTTTCATGGTAGACGTGGGCCGCCATTATTTTCCGGTTTCTTATCTGAAACAAATCATTGATATGCTGGCACTGCACAATATCAATTATTTTCATTGGCATCTGACCGAAGACCAAGGCTGGAGAATTGAAATCAAGAAATATCCCAAACTTACGGAAATAGGTTCGATGCGTCCGCGTACATTGATTGACCGTGAAACCCAGACCTACGATGAAACTCCTCATAGCGGTTTTTATACACAGGAAGAAGCAAAAGAAATTGTCAAGTATGCCGCTGACCGTTTTATTACTGTAATCCCCGAAGTTGACCTTCCGGGACATATGATGGGAGCTTTGGTTTCCTATCCGGAATTAGGTTGTACGGGAGGTCCATACGAGATTCCTTGTAAATGGGGGGTATTCCCTGATGTGCTGTGTGGAGGAAACGACCGGACTTTACAGTTCGCCAAAGATGTATTGAATGAAATAATGGATATCTTTCCATCTCCTTATATCCATATTGGTGGGGATGAATGTCCGAAAGTACGTTGGGAAAAATGCCCTGTATGTCAAGCTAAAATTCGGGAACTGGGTTTGAAAGATACACCAAAACATAGCAAGGAGAACCAATTACAGACCTATTTCATGTCCGAGGTAGGCAAAGTTATCAATGACAGAGGGCGTAAAATGCTGGGCTGGGATGAGATGTTGGAGGGAGGATTGGCTCCAGGTGCCACAGTGATGTCATGGACCGGTGTCAAAGGTGGTATCGAAGCCGCCCGTCTGCACCATGATGCGATTATGACTCCTATTCAGTATCTTTATTTCAGCAATCCTACTTACAACCGGATAAAAGGGACTAAAAGCCTTGGACGTGTCTATACATTTGAACCTGTTTCTAATGAATTGGCAGAGGATGAACGAAAATATGTCATCGGTACCCAAGGATGCATATGGACAGAATGGACGCGTGACAGTTTGAAGATGGAATGGCAAATTCTTCCCCGTATGGCTGCCTTGTCCGAGATTCAATGGACGGAACCGTCACATAAAAATTTCGACAGTTTCTTGAAACGTTTACCGGCTCTGCTGGCTATCTACCGGGATAGAGGTTATGATTTTCGCCAGGACATTTATGATGTGAACATTGATATTGTTCCGGCTCCCGATGAAGGAAAAGCCCGGATTGCTTTTCAGACGTTTGATGACGCGGAAATACATTATACATTGGACGGCAGCGTTCCCGATGTGCAATCCCCATTGTATACCGACACTATACAAGTGGATAAAGATGTTATCATACAAGCCATTGCAGTTCGTCCGCAGGGTGCCAGTCAGATAAGTAAGGAGGAAATACATTTTAATGCAGCCACAATGAGACCGGTTACCTTGAATACCATTCCTCATAAATCATATACTTTTAAAGGAGGAAGTACCTTGATAGACGGATTATATGGGGATATGAATTATCGCTCAGGACGTTGGATTGGTTTCTACGGGACAGATATGAATGTGACCCTTGATTTACTTGAGCCTAAGGAGGTGTCTTCAGTTTTCGTAAACACAATGTTGAACACAGGCGATGCTATCTTTGGTACAACAGGTCTGAAGGTGGAAGTTTCTGAGGACGGGAAAAATTTCCGCAGGGTAGCCTCCGAAGATTTTCCCGTTGTGGAAAAAGGAACTAAAATGCAGAGCCGCAAAGACTCTGTCTCTTTTGACAAAGTAAAAGCCCGCTATATTAAAATCATAGCAGAAGTTACTCCGAAACTTCCCGCATGGCATTCCATGCCTGGCGAAAAAGCGTTTTTGTTTGTTGACGAAATAGGAGTGGAGTAAATCCGCCTTCGGAGCAATGGCTTTCTAAAGAACAAATACCAAACAAGAAACGGACATTCTGACAAAAACAGATGTCCGTTTCCTTATTCATAAGCCTTTCATGTATTTTCAAAAGCTGTTCAAGAAAAAATGGCGATAGAGATTCACTCTGTCGCCATTATGTGATGTGGAATGTCTAATTCCTTATGCTTTAGGAAGTGCTTCTTTTACAACCATAGTACGGTTTACATATTCTGCACCGTTCAATTGCTTGATAGCTTCTTTGGCTTCGTCATCATTAGGCATTTCTACAAAAGCAAAGCCTTTAGAACGACGTGTTTCACGGTCAGTAATAAGTTTTACTGAAGCTACTGTTCCATACTCTTCCATTACACCTCTCAAATCACCTTCCCTAACATTATAGTTAAGGTTTCCAATATACAAATTCATAAAATAAAAATTGATAAATAAATAATTAAGTAAACTTTGAATTTAAAAATTTAGTTAGAAGAATAGAAACGGTTCAAGTGTGAGATGAATTGAGTCAATCGAAAAAACTATCTTTTTATATTCCGTTGTCAAAGGAACGATAAATAATTGGATTATCCACTATATTTCTCTTTTTATTTTGATATTTTTTTAGCCGGTGACTCTTTTTATACTTTTTAGGCTTAAAGCAGGAGCCTTATATCATTCATATTCACTAATTTTGTATCAACAGCTAACTTATAACTAAGATTTATATGATATTGAATGAAAGAGAAAGCCGCCATGAGCATGTGTTGCATGTGGCCCGACAAATGATGACGGCAGCGCGCACTGCTCCCAAAGGAAAAGGTGTTGACATTATTGAAATAGCCATGGTGACGGATGGTGATATCAATATTTTATCGGAAATGATGGTGAAAATGGTTGCGGAGCATGGAATGAAATTCTTTCTGCGCGATGCGGAAAATATTCTGAATGCGGAATGTGTCCTGTTAATAGGTACCCACGAACAGGCGCAAGGATTGAATTGTGGTCATTGTGGATATGCCACCTGCGTGTCTCGCAAAGAAGGAGTGCCGTGTGCTCTCAATAGTGTCGATGTGGGCATTGCCATCGGATCAGCTTGTGCCACGGCAGCAGACAACAGGGTGGACACACGGGTCATGTTCTCGGCCGGACTAGCAGCGCAGCGTCTGAACTGGCTGGAAGGATGCACCCAGGTTTATGCCATCCCTGTCAGTGCATCCTCTAAAAATCCTTTCTTTGACCGGAAACCTAAAGAATAAATTTCTCTACTACCGCGGCTACACCATCTTCTTCGTTAGAAAGGGTGATGTAGTCGGCGTTTTGACGGACTATTTCTTGAGCATTGGCCATTGCTACCCCCAATCCGGCATATTGTATCATAGAAAGATCGTTAAAACCATCACCAACGGCAATCATTTCTTCTTTTGTCATACCGATTTCTTTTAGCAATACGGCCAGTGATTGTGCTTTATCAATACCTTTAGGAACCAATTCCAAAAAATAAGGTTCGGAACGGAATACGCCCATATGGTCTTTCAAGTGTTCGTACATTTCTTTTTCAAGCACTGCAAGCCGCGTAGGTTCACCTACAATCAGACATTTGGCAATAGGAAATTTTATTGCCTCCAGAAAATGATCCACTTTCTTGGGAGTCATCACATTCAGAATAGCTTCTTTCAATACATATTCATCTTCCGGATATTCAGTCAATACATATTTTCCATCGTAAGTGACGATAGCAAAATGATTGTCGGTGGCACATTTATACAGGTAAGGCAATATATCCGGATCGAGCACATTCTCGTACATCATCTCACCGGTTTTCCAGTCTATGATCTCACCTCCGTTATACGAAAGTATATAACCTTCGTATTTCTGCAACTCTAAGATCTCGGCCAGTGGAGCCACACCGTATGTGGGACGCCCCGATGCCAAAACAATTTTTACTCCGCGCTCTTGCGCTTCGATAAGTGTACGACGTGTGTGTTCCGTTACCTCTTTCTTTTGATTGGTCAACGTTCCGTCTAGGTCTAAAACTAATAATTTATACTTCATATACTATTTAATGGAGTGCTTTTGCCAAATTCGCTGCAAATATAACGATTAAATTCATGGCTTTTTGCTACATTTGCTCAAAATAAACAAGAATCATGACAGAAATTTTATTAACCGTAATTATTATCCTGCTGATAATTAATATTGTAATCGCACTTACTAAAAACAATCGTCTGCAAACCGAACGTCTGGAAGGATTGCTACGCGAAGAAATGAAAGAAAACCGGGACGAGCTGGGAAGAAATATCCGCGAACTGCGTAATGAACTGAATCAAACCTTGAACTATTCTATCCGCAATATGCAGGATACTTTGCATAAAAACCTGCTGACCGGTAATGAAATGCAACGGGAAAAATTTGAAGCAATGGGCAAGCAACAGGAAGCCTTGGTGAAAAGTACGGAAAAACGATTGGATGACATGCGGCAAATGGTAGAAGAAAAATTACAGAAAACATTGAATGAACGTATAGGACAATCCTTTGAAATAGTACGTTCGCAGCTGGAGAATGTACAGAAAGGATTGGGAGAGATGAAGAGTCTGGCACAGGATGTAGGAGGATTGAAAAAAGTTTTAAGCAATGTGAAGACACGGGGTACATTCGGAGAAGTACAATTAGGGGCTTTATTGGACCAGATGCTGAGTCCGGAACAATATGCGGCGAATGTCAAAACCAAGAAGAATGCAACGGAATTTGTGGAATTCGCCATTAAACTTCCGGGAAAGGAAAATAGTAATGATACTGTATATTTACCTGTGGATGCCAAATTTCCCAAAGATGTATATGAGCAATATCAGGATGCATACGAAGCCGGAGATGCCGCATTGATTGAAACTTCATCCCGCCAACTGGAAATCACAATCAAAAAAATGGCAAAGGACATTCACGATAAATATGTAGACCCACCTTTTACAACAGATTTTGCCATTATGTTTCTGCCATTCGAAAATATCTATGCAGAAGTGATCCGCCGGACCGCATTGGTGGAAATGTTGCAAAAAGACTGGAAGATAGTGGTTACAGGTCCTACCACCCTGGGAGCTATCCTGAATAGTTTGCAAATGGGATTCCGTACACTGGCCATTCAAAAACGAACAAGCGAAGTATGGAATGTGTTAGGGGCAGTAAAGACCGAATTCGGAAAGTTTGGAGGATTGCTGGAAAAGGTACAGAAAAATCTACAGAATGCAGGAGACCAGTTAGAGGAAGTTATGGGAAAACGTACTCGTGCCATAGAGCGTAAACTACGCCAGGTAGAAGCCCTTCCGGCAGAAGACAGCCAACGAATGTTGAGTTTGCCCGAACTGACAGATGATGAGGACGATGAATAAACAAGGAGGACTTAAAGATGAGCATGACGTGGGATTTTATTTTAAGATTGTTTGTGGCAGGCGCTTTGGGTACTGTTATTGGTCTGGATAGGGAATATCGTGCCAAAGAAGCCGGTTACCGTACCCATTTTCTAGTATCACTGGGAAGTGCTCTCATTATGATTGTGTCACAATATGGTTTTATGGAAGTAGTGAAGATGGAGGGAATAGACCTGGACCCGAGTCGTGTGGCCGCACAGGTTGTCAGCGGTATCGGTTTTATTGGAGCGGGTACTATTATTTTTCAGAAACAAATCGTGCGCGGGCTTACTACCGCTGCCGGAATTTGGGCTACTTCGGGCATCGGTCTGGCTATTGGAGCCGGTATGTACTGGCTGGGAATCTCAGCAACAATCCTTACGCTGATTGGTCTTGAGGCACTTAGCTATCTTTTTAAAAGTATAGGTATGAAAAGTTCCATGGTGGAGTTCTCTACAGACAATAAAGAAACACTGAACCGTATGGCCAAGAAATTCAATTCCAAGGAGTACAATATTGTTTCCTATCAATTGGACGAAAAGAGGTTGGGAGAAGTAACGACCTATTATGTTACAATGGTTATAAAATCCAAGAAATACAATGATGAAGGTATGTTACTGACATTATTACAGGATTTTAGCGATATTACCGTTCATAGGCTGGAGTAAGCTTTTCCGGCTTGGTTCAAAAGCAGCAGGGGAGAGCGCTTATTGAAAGATTCTCTCCCCTGTGCTGTGATCATGCTTTTAACCGCATAACAAACGTACTTCCTTCTCCCAGCTTACTGTCTACTGTAAGCGTACCATTATGGGCCTCGACAAAATCCCGGGAAATGGACAGACCTAAGCCGCTTCCTTGTACTTTAGTTCCGGGAACCCGGAAATAATGGTCAAAGATGCTTTTATGATAACGTGGATCAATCCCTTTCCCGAAATCCCGTACAAACATCTCAATGAATCCATCATCTGTCTGACGTGCCCCTATTACTACACGACCGTTTTCCGGTGAATACCGGATGGCGTTGGAAAGAAGGTTGGTCAGCACCCAAGCTATCTTCTCACTGTCGACAAACAGTTTACCTATTTTGTCTTCAGGGTACTCCACTTCTATTTGAATGTTGAACTTCTCGGCTTGCACACGGTTTGCCTTTATTGCATATTCTATCAACTCTATAGGTTTGGTTATCTTAGGCTTCAACTGTAGTTTTCCTGATTCTACCTGCGTCATATTCAGCAATTCGCCGGTGATATTAAGCAGCCGTTCGCTATTTTCCTTGATACTGTTTGCCAAATCTTCCTGTTCTTCATTTAAAGCTCCGATACGCTGGTCTTCTAATAATTGCAGACTCATCATAATAGCCGAGATAGGAGTCTTCAATTCATGTGAGATTGTAGAGATAAATGTGGTCTTGGCCGAATCCAGTTCCTTAAATTCGGTTATATTCTTCAACATAATGACATATCCTTTTTTTTCCATAGTAACCCCATCTTTCCCCGGTTGGGAAATACTCATGTATTTTACTTGGAAAAAACTCTCTTTATTGTCCGCATAAATCTTCAGAGGTTCTTTCTTTTCTTTTTCCTTGTCTTTGACTGGTTCCCCAGGAATTTCCACCAATTCACGAATCAGGCGGCGCAACAAATCATTGCGCAGGGAAATATCCTGTGCAGAATGTTTAATAACTTCTTCACGCTTCAGGTTGATCACATTCAATGCTTCATCATTGATGAACAGGATTTCCATATCATTATTTAAACCGATAATAGGCTCGTTGATACTGTTGATGATAGTCTCCATATATTTTTTAGATGCCATCATATCGGATAAAGTACTTGCATGATAATCTTCCAGACGTTTGGCCATGCGGTTGAAATTTTTAGATACTTCTGAAAATTCTTCACTGCTGTTCAATTCCAAACGTTTCTCATAATTATGGTTTGCAATTTCCTGTATAGCGTTGGTCAGCTCTTTAATAGGATTATCAATTGATGCGGGAAGACGCAACCACATACCAATACCAATACATATACATGCGGCACCAACAACATATATCCACAATAAAGCCCGCTGTAATCCGGGACCTGCTGCCGGACTGTCAGGTTCCGTGGCAGTCAGTATTTGCAAATTCACAACAGAAAGTACAACCAACAGTACAATCATTGCCACCAATATCCCTATGGCGAGGGTTAGTTTCGACTTTATATTCATAACTTTTATTTTTTATGCAAGTATAATCAAATCTATGTCCATTTCTGCTAAAGAGTGTAGAAATTTTCGATATTTGGAAAGACTGAATAATGCACCGGGCATTTTGAAAGCAGGATGCCCCATACAGACAGTTGTAATTCCACGTTGACGACAAGTCTTAATTATTTCTCCCATAATATCGGAAGATGAAACTTGGATAACTTCACCGCCCAACTCGGTAACCAGTTTAAAATGATTAAGTAAATGCCGCTGTGTTGCCAATGGAATACGTTCCGTACTTTCGGCAGGCGTTTGTACATAAAGGGCAAAAAAGACCGTATTGTACCGGGAAGCAAGCCGTGCCGCTTTACGGATGATATGTCGAGGAGTCCGTTCATTACTGCTGATACATGCCAAAAACTTCTCGTGCCGGATGCCCTTTTCGCCTGTAATAATTTCATTTTCAACTTTTTTCTCGACTCGAAAGGCCACTTCTTTTAGTGCCAGTTCACGTAACTGAAGAATATTCTCTGTCTTAAAAAAGTTATTCAGTGCCAACTGAATCTTTTCAGGGCGATAGATTTTCCCGGCTTTCAACCGGTTTATCAGTTCTTCGGCAGTAAGGTCTATATTTACCACTTCATCCGCATCCTGCAACACCTTGTCCGGAATCCGTTCCTTAACCTCTATACCTGCTATGCCTTTTACGTCTTCATTCAAACTTTCTATATGCTGGATATTAACTGCAGAAATTACGTTTATACCGGCATCCAACAATTCCATTACATCTTGCCAACGTTTCTCATTCCGGCTGCCCTCGATGTTGGTATGTGCCAATTCATCTACTATAACCAGTTCGGGATGTAACTGAAGAATGGCATCAAGATCCATTTCTTCCACTTCCTTACCTTTGTAAAATATCTTTTTCCGAGAGATAACAGGCAATCCTTCCAACATAGCAACGGTTCCTGCACGTCCGTGCGTTTCAATATAACCTATCTGTACATCTACACCGTTCTCCAACATTTCGTGAGCTTCTTGCAGCATACGATAACTTTTCCCTACACCGGCTATCATTCCGATATAGATTTTAAACTTTCCACGCCGTGAACGTTTAATCAAATCTAAAAAATGCTGTACACTTTCTTCTCTGTCTTCCATTTGTTACTTTATCATATTGGCAATATAACAATTTTCCGCATATTTAATATCAGTCCTTTTATAACAGGCAAAGAATATACCAATAAAACAAACGGCTTAGCTACAATGCCATAAGCGTGTCATCAAAGACTAAAGCTTACCAAAATGAAAAGGGGGCTCTTTCAAAATGAAACACTTTCTTAATCACTATAATTATTGCCGTTAGATCTCCTAGAATAGTTTATTCCTGCTTTTCTAGCTTGTGTATGTTGAAATTGACGGGCTATTTTATATTCACGTTCTCCTTTTAGTAATCTGTATCCGGTTTGTTTAAACCAAAAGCTTATATTATTTTCTATACATTGCCGACGAATGTCCAATACCCAGTCATAATTACATATACGCGCTTCTTTGCCCGATTCTCCACCTACCACAATCTGTTCTACCCATGTACCGAGTTCTCCCTTGAAGTTTATAGCGGACAACAACGGTTCACAGATAATGATTTTATGCTTTACAGGAGCTGCTTTATAAAGAGGAAGACGGTAATCCACTCTGTCTTGATTTTCCATGGTGCAACAAATGGTAACATTATCATACCCGTCCCCCCAATCCGGAGGCAGACATTGGCCGAGCCGGTCTATGCGTTTAGTTATAAACAAGAAATGAAGATCGTATCGTTCCCGCATCATTTTCCATGCTTCTATACGCCATTCATCGGCTTCTTCTATCAGAAAATCGGAGGTAAAACAAGTATAGACGAGATTGCCGGAAGGGATCTTGTAAGTCTTATCCTTTTTCCGTCGCACGGGCAGATTGAATTGTCCGGTTTTGGTTATTATGGAACTGTCTTTCCCATGTTTACTATCTCCGCGATATACATAACAATGCCGGCAACCTGTACTTAGCTTATGGCAGCCATGCCAAGGATTCCATAGAGAAGACTCCGGACTTATTCTATTTTCCATTCTGTCTGAATAAAATTTATCATTGTCTGCAAAGTTAGCTAAAGTCTTTTCATCATTTACATAATTCATTCCTGAATTTCTTCAAAAAGAATGGGAGTGTTATAGTTAATGCAAATGGATTAATGTACCTTTGCCGGTATAATCAATTAAGCCACTGGCAAGAATAAATTTTATAATGTAGAATATAAAACAAAAAACTTATTATATGAGCACAGACGATAGAAAATGGGAGATTATTGAAAGTGAATATCTTATCCGCCGCCCTTGGCTGACCGCACGCCGTGACCGGGTTAAACTACCTACAGGAGTTGAAATTCCTGAATATTATATTTTGGAATATCCTGATTGGGTAAATGTAATTGCTATCACCAAAGAGGGTAAATTCGTATTAGTACGCCAATACCGTCACGGAATAAAAGAAACACGTTATGAAATTTGCGCCGGAGTTTGTGAAACCGGAGAAGAACCTTTGCTTTCTGCCCAACGCGAATTGTACGAAGAAACAGGGTATGGCAATGGAAATTGGACAAAACTTATGACTATTTCAGCAAATGCCAGCACCATGACAAATATCACTCATTGTTATCTGGCTACGGAGGTAGAACGAATCTCTACCCAGCATTTGGAAGAAACTGAAGATCTGACAGTGCATTTGCTGGATGAAGAAGAAGTAAAAGCGTTGTTATTGAATGATGAGGTGAAACAATCATTGATGGCTGCACCGTTTTGGAAGTATTTTGCTTTATATTCTCGTTTATAATAAAGACTTTTAGGGAGACTGAAAAAGCTCCCTAAAAGTAAGTTGAATCATTTATTCTATTAAACCGAGTTAATCACTTTTTATACTTCTTTGTATCGTCATTCGCTCACCTTCTCAGTGAGAATCCTTTTTTGCAGATAAAGAATGCATAGCCATAATATGCTTTATACTTACTATATAGCTCAGCCTCATGATGATTGGATGTTATCAATTCTTCTACGATTCTGCTTCCTGCATGTTTTCTTCTGAATATTTCCTCGGCTTTAGCTTGAGGAGCAAAATAATGTTCTATCCAGCAATTCTCCGGAAGAATGAATGTCGCAACTGGAATATATCCTGCTTTTTGTATCTGGGCTACTTTGTTGGGAACCGTATCTATTTCCGTATAAGCACTCATCCAGAAATCATGAATTTCTGCCGGGCGTTGATCGGTAAACCAGACACTTTCAGAAACGGCAAGGTATCCTCCCGGTTTCAAATAGTTGCGCCACTCTTTCAAGCCTCGTTCAAAGCCGATATTATAAATGGCTCCTTCCGACCAGATCAAGTCCAAAGAGTCCTTTTCAAAAGAAAGGTCATCCATCGAACCGACTATGCCTTTCACCCTATTCTGGAGATTCAGTTTCTCGGCATTCTTGTTGAAACGTTCAATGAATCCCGGGAAAAAGTCGATGCCTGTAATCTTCCCCGGCGCATGTTGTGCCAAGATCATTGTCTGCCCCCCTGTTCCACAACCGAGATCGGCAATAAGGGATTTGTCGGTAAGATTATCTATAAAGCTTAATGCTTTAAGAGTTACTTCGGGACTTCCGGGTCCTTGTCGCTCCGTATTTAAGAAAAAATCACAAATCAAATTTACATCGAATCCTAGAATTGTATTGTTGTCATTATTCATTATCGTAATATATTAAACATACACTGAAAGCATAGCCATACTCCCTGTGTAATTAAAAAATAAAATTATAGTGAAATTGCTCTCGAAAAAATATCCCGAGAATACACGAATAAACAATCTATTTATGAGAACAGATTGTTTACGATACCAAATCCGATATACGAGTTTTTAACATAGTGCAAAGATACACCTATTTCATTGAAAAACGATAGAAAACAATGTTTAAATTTAGGAGATATTTCAGTATTTGATCTTTTTCCACTCTTTTAAAAACCTATTTTGCGTTTCAAATAAATCATATCTTTTAGTAAAATCCCATTGTCAATAATGGGATGATCGTAATTCTCCGTGAAAAAACCTTTTATACAATGAGAATATTCAAAGCCGCAACTTTTATAAAATGCAAGAACACCGGGAACGTCTCCTGTTCCCACTATCATCTGAGTATATTCTTTTGAATAATGGTTTATCAGGTAGTTTATTAGTTTTCTACCATATCCTTGTCGCTGGGCAATAGGGGTAACCGCTATATTCTTCAATTCACAAATTTCCGGACCTTCTTTTGTTACAACGCCCACGGCTTTTATCCCATTATCTTCCAATACAAACAAGTCACCACGCTCCAGATACCGGTCTATCATTGTTTCCTGTTCATCCCCAAGCAATAATAAGTCCAGATATTGCTTTTTATTTCTAGATATTTTAATGATGTGATAATCCATAATATTATATTTATAACATTCTTGTCTCTATAGATAGTGCAAAACAGCACTATTTTAACGATTCCCGGCATATCGGTAAACAGCAGCCGAAATATCAGAGATTATTTTAGCATTCGTTTCCATATTTTCTTTTGAGTCTTTGACAAATACAGCTACTACGTATCGGCTTCCATCAGGTAGAATTACAAAGCCAATGTCATTGATGCCAATGTATTCTCCCCGGTCATTCTTATCGGAAGTTCCTGTCTTATGTCCTATCTTGACTTCACTTTCGGGAAGGGGAGCAGGCAGTCTGTCTTTGCCTGTCCCACACTCTATCATAATATGCTTTAGAAAATCTGTATATTCATTTCTCATGAAATCTTGAGTCATAAAAACTTCCAATAGATTGGCTGCTTCCATTGGTGTTGTCCAGTTTTTGTAACAATCATCCATGTCTTGATGCATCTCATCTTCGGTAGCAGTTATGGAAACATCGTTTATTCCCAATGAATGAATGTATTCATCCACCACGTTTACACCACCTATATAATCGAATAAGATATCACAGGCTACATTGTCACTTGACTGCATTGTATAAACTAAAAGTTCACTAATCGGAAGTTCTAAATTGCCTTGGGGATATTTATCACGCAAAGGGCTATATGTATCCGGTTTGAAATATTTTTTATCAAGATATAGGGAAGTGGAAAGTGGAATATGCCGTTTTTGCAGGTAATCACATACAGCCAATGCCTGATGAAACTTATAAACGCTCATCATGGGATATTTTTCGGCATTATTTATGGCCAGCGTATCTTCTCCATCCAGTATCAAAGCCACTCCTATAGTTGCTTTCTTATCTTTAATAATATGTCGAATTTCTGTTTTTAATGTTTTCAATGAATCTTGGGATTTATTCTGAACACATCCGCCAGACAACACACACCATATACATATAATAATATATGGACATCCGTTTTTTACTAAAGACTGCAAGATTAACCTTGGGCTCCGTTTTTTTGTTATACGCATTTTCCTGATTTTAATTGTACGAAGATACCGGATTATCAGTCCTTCTCCAAATTTTTCCTTATTTAAAGATTAGCCTTTTATCTTCTTCCGCAAATAACACAGCAGTATTTACCAGTGCCAGATGAGAATAAGCTTGTGGGAAATTACCCAATTGTTCTTTTGTTTCGAAATCAATATCTTCACTGAACAGACCCAAATGGTTTGAATATTGCAAAATTTCATCGAACAGACAGCGTGCTTCGTCTTTTTCCCCGATGACATAAAGTGCACGAATCAGCCAAAATGTACAGATGGTAAAGGCCGAAGAAGGACAGCCAAAATCATCATGAGTATTATAGCGGTACATCAACCCTTTGTGTAACAAGGATTTCTTGACGGCTTTCACTGTTTTATGATAACGAATATCATCAGCATCTATAAATCCATAAGGTTCCATTAACAGTAAAGAAGAGTCCAAATCCAGATTGCCGTATGCTTGTGAAAAACTTTGTATTTCTTCCTTCCATCCGTTTCTCATAACATCCGCTTTAATTGCATCAGCTTCTTCTTCCCAACGTCGGCTATTCTCATATTTATTCAGAATACGGGCTATGCGGGCTCCTCTGTCCAAAGCAACCCAACACATCACTTTGGACGAAACGAAATGCTGTCCTTCGCCCCGTATCTCCCAAATTCCTTTATCAGGCTTTCTCCAATCTTCCATCACAGTCGTCATAATACTTTTCACCATTTCCCACATATCTTCTATTTCATCCAATGTACCTGGCATCAACCGGTAATATTGGTAAATCAAGTCCATCAGATAGCCGAATGAATCATTCTGCCTTTGATGATAAGCATCATTGCCGATACGCACCGGTTGGGAGTTTTTATATCCTGAAAGATGGTCGAGTATAACCTCAGTCAATTTCCTTTCCCCACGAATGCCATACATTATTTGATAAGTGTCATGCTCGGCAACAAAAGTAGATTGTATGAATTTCATGAATTTGCGGGCTGCATCGGCATGACCTATCTTGAAAAGAGTCTCTATGGACATGGAGGCATCCCGCAACCAACAAAAACGATAATCCCAATTGCGTACTTCTCCCACAGCTTCGGGCAGGCTGGTAGTAAGAGAGGCTAACACCGCGCCATTATAAAAGGACATCATCTTCAGGGTGAGTAAGCTACGCTCTATTATATCGTTGTAAATAGTGAACTTTCTTGTACGATCCGTCCAGTTCAACCAATAAACCAACGTGCGGCAATACTCCAGTTTCTCACGCTCTATATCAACAGGAATCACCTTTTCATTGTATGACAGAAGAAAAAATTCATCTTGCTCTAATATAAATTCCTGATGGTCTACAATACCTTGCAACGGCAAAGAGGAATACAGATATTGTCTGTCCTTGTTGTTAGAAGAAGAATAGGTTTCAATATACCGGGAAGTTACATTAAAAAATGCTTTTCCACGAGCATAGTCGGGAGCCGGATGGTAATTGACTTTAATGCGGGGACGACCTTTAATCCAGTGAATATAACGATAGACCTCAGCCGGACGATAATATTCCTTATTATCATATAACTCATAACAAGGCATAAAGTCGACTACCGCAAATTCGTCTTGCTCTGACACAAAAGTAGTGGAAAGAATATTGGTATGGGGAACATACGATTGGATGGTGTGATAGTCTTCTGAAACTTCAAAACCAAAAGTCCCGCCTTTTTCACGATCCAGAAGAGCTGCAAAAATAGAAGGTGAATCAAAATTTGGAAAACATAGCCATTCAATACTTCCTTTTTCGGAAATCAGTGCGGCTGTGCAGCAATTACCGATTACACCGTAATTCAAATTGTCCATGGTTATTTTTTTGTAATGTTAGTGGTTTATTATCCGTTTTAAAAAATCTATAGCCGATGATAGCTGCCCTTTCAAACCACTTTTCAAGACTGCTTTCACCACGCTTTTATCTGTCATCCGTTGTAAAAACGGCAAGGTATCTGTCTGTACGGGCAGATTGTAACGTGCACTCTCGGATGCTGTACCAATCTTTACAGTCACAGCAGTAACAGGCAGGGCTTTAAACATATCATCATCCGTGGTATCATCTCCCATTGCCAGGATAAAATCATATCGGGTGGCAAGCAAAAGCCTGTTTACTTCTGAACCTTTGGTAAATTCGGGAGATTTTATTTCTATCACCTTATTACCTTGCATGATTTGCAAATTCTGTTTCAAGCAAATAGATATCAAGGAATTGACCAACTGTTGCGCACGTAATCTGCCCAACCATGCATCGGCCTCACGATAATGCCAGGCAAGTGCCGTTTCTTTGACTTCAAGATGGGAGCGAGGAGTCTTGCTGACAAATAATTTTAATATAGAAAGTAATCCGGGGCTCCATTCCTGCGCGTGTACATTCTTGTGCCATACACCATTCTCTTTATAAAAGGCCCCATGTTCGGCTGCAAAGGAAAGAGGCAGTGCACCCAACCATTTCTCTAAAGTAAAATGGTCACGTCCGCTGTTTATTACCACATGATTCAAGGGGTCGGCAGCCAGTTTCTGCAATGTATCCAGCAATTGCGGAGTAGGAGAGGCATCTTCCGGCCTTTTCTGAAAAGGGACCAGCGTCCCGTCATAATCCAATAAAATCAAACGCTTTTTAGCATGTAAGTATTGATGCTGAATTTCCTGCATATTCTGTGATCCTATCTTCTTAAGAAGCATGGTCTTGTTTTTGTGTGCCACTTCCTGCCATTCATTTACAAAATCGGCAGCCCATTTATTGACAGTCTGTACGGATACAATAGACTGCATACGGTGCATCCGTTCTTTCTGTTCTTCAAACGGCATTTCCAATGCCCGGCAAATGGCATTTTCTATCTGCTCCGTATCATTGGGATTAACCAGCAAGGCGTCGGTCAGTTCCACAGCGGCACCGGCCATTTCACTTAAGACCAATACACCGGGATTGTCTTGCTTGACAGCAACATACTCTTTGGCAACCAGGTTCATTCCGTCACGCAAAGGAGTGACTAATGCAATATCAGCTATAAAATACATGGCAGCCAATTCTTCGAATGAGAAACCATGATAAAAATAGCAGACCGGAGTCCAGTTCATTGTAGAATATCGTCCGTTGATAGAACCTATTTCCTCGTCAATCCGGGTTTTCAATTCGGCATAACTGCCTACATGATCACGTGAAGGAACTATGACCATAGCCAGTGTTACCTTGCCATGATATTCGGGATGGTGTTCCAAAAAAGAGGCAAATCCATAAAGACGGTGCAAAATACCTTTACTATAATCCAAACGGTCTACCGATAGGATAAGTTTATGTTTGCCAAACAAGAGACGGGTTCGTTCTATAGCTTTCCAAACATTTTTTTGTTGTGACACATTGTGGTAAAGGTCATAATTTATCCCCATCGGAAGTGCATCAACGCGCACAATGCGATTGCCTATCCGGGTTTCATCCAAACTGAAATCCATATGGAGTACCCGTTCGGCCGCGCTGATGAAATGACGCATATAGTCATGTGTATGAAATGCGATAAAATCGGCTCCTAACAATCCTTTCAGTATTTCGGCACGTTCAGGCAGAATTCGGAATAACTCATAAGATGGAAACGGAATGTGATGGAAATAGCCGATATGCAACCGGGGAAGCTCTTGGCGGAGCATTTCCGGAAGTAACATCAACTGATAATCTTGTACCCAGACCCAATCATCCGGTTCCACAAGGCGGATGATTTCCCGACAAAACAAAGCGTTAACCTCTTGGTAAGATTGCCAGAAACTCTTTCTATATAATGTATAGGCAAAAAAATAGTGACATAAAGGCCACAGGGTACTGTTACTGTATCCCTCATAATAGTTCTTATATTGCTCATGGGATAAAAATATGGGATGGAGATTCATTTCCTCCAACCGGTGACAGATATCCTGTTTTTCTTCCTCTTTGTCTGTACAGATTCCGGGCCACCCCACCCAATGTTTCTCGTAATTGCCTTGTAGGGAATTTAGGCCTGTTGTCAGACCTCCTTCACTACGTGAGAAAACAAAGGTATCTTGTTCTGCGACAGCCTTCACGGGCAGTCTGTTTGATATGATATACAATTTCATTTTTATATAATTCTTTTTTTCAGTTAGATGACAAAAGTCATACCACCAACTTAAATATCTTATTATCAATATGATATATACTTGTCAATTAGTTTATACTTTTTCAATATGAAAGCCTTTTTTCTAAAATGGGAAATGAAATAGCCGAAAGATAAAAGTGCAATTTTTGTAATGGCATCGATTTTGATTTATACAGAGTATAACGCTATCAACTTATAGAAAAGGTAGCGAGCAAACAATAAGAAACAACTGATTAACAAATTAATAAAGATGAAACTAGTAAGAATATAGCTTTCCAATATGGAAATTTGCCTGTTAAAATGAAAAAGAAACTCCAAAAGAATAAAATGCAATACAAAAATGAAAGTATATAATTTAGAAAATATTAAATCTGCCACCGAACTGAAACATCGGACTGAAGTAATTAGCATGAACGAACGTTCTATTATAGTGCTCGACACTTTTACCGGCATTGCCCAAAAGCTGCAAGCTGTTTCTATTTCTTTATTCCATCTCGATATCGAAAAGGTTATGAATCAATTGCAGGATTTCGAGAATGATTGTGGAAATTGGTTGGACAATCTTCTTTCCTCCGAAATGCAGAAAGCAGAAGCTGCCAAAGAAATAAAAGTACACATCGATCAAATTTCCCGTTTATGTAATGAAAATCCGAACATCATTGACGATCATGAGATTATGGCTCACGGAGCAATGATATCCTCTCTTATTCTGTCACATTATTTAGAAGAATGTACGAAAAAGAACTTCATCTTGAACTCATGTCATTTCATGCGACTAGGGCTTGATCGGAAACCGGATATAAAGTATGTGAAAAAAAATGTAGAAGAACTGATGAAAGACTGTCCCGATGTCCCCATTCTTATTACCCAAAGCCGTTTGTGTAAAAATGCATATGATGAAGTGGATTTCTTCCCACAAATAGGAAATGAGTATTATGCCACTGTTATCGGGGCTGTATTCCATGCGGATGAAATTATAACATCCTTACGTTCTGATGAAATTTGTTTCCGAGGTATGGAACATACTCGGACTCTTACATACGGTGAAGCCGAGAATTTTATTGATAGCGGCATTGCATTGCTTCATCCGGAATGTATTCCGCTGGCGCGCACTGCCGGTATGGCCATTGTATTGATAAAAACACCGGAAGATACATTACGGATATCATCAGAAAAAACAGGAACAAAAGTAAAAGCTGCTGTTTCACGCAGAGGTGTGGTCTTTGTCAAACTTCGTTCGTTGGGGGTTCTTACTTCTTATCTATTTATTGGCAAAGTATTTGATGTGTTCGAGAAATATAAGGTTCCTGTCTATTTAGCGACTTCCTCTAATGTGAGTGTTTCATTGGCTGTGAAATGTAGCAACGACACATTACGCCTGATATATCGTGAATTACATAAGTATGCGGAAATAGGAATGGAAACAGAAATGTCTGTGGTCAGCGTTATTGGCGATCTAAATTGGGAAAAGCATACAGGGTTGGAAGCCAGAATTATAGAAACGCTGAAAGAGATGCCGGTATGCATGATTTCATATGGCAGCAGTACTCACAATCTTTCAGTGCTGGTACGGGAACAAGATAGAGAAAAGGCATTAATGACACTGTGCAAAGCCTTTCTGGATATTCCATCAGAAAAATTTGATGTAATAAAACAAACTCAATTACAAGACTCTTTTGTCATGTGACCTTCCTGAATAAACAGAAGCAACAAATTTGCCCGACAGGTATTTGTTGCTTTTGTTTTTGATTAAATAAAATATTATTTTATCCTTATAGCGATTTATACTTTATTGCCAATTCTATCACCTACATTGTTATCCACACAAAAAACTGACTTATGAATTTAATAGAATTCTTTCCCTTATAAACAAAACAGACATATAGTTGATTACCAGTCCTGAATAACCTTTTAAAATAGTTGCTGTTATCCATTCTTAACTTTAACACAGAACAGGAGATAATAAAATGGATTTAAAGCAAACAAAGAACATCTCTGTTAAAATACTTTTTGTATATTTGCAACAATACGTTTTATCGTTAAAATAGTTGTAACAGAAATAATACACATAAAAGAAAAACAGAGTAAATAGAAAATGAAGCGAGTTATTAACCTGGACAATTGGAATAGAAAAGAGCATTTTAAATTCTTCTCGGCTCTCGATGACCCTTTTTGGGGAATTACCACGACTGTTGATTTCACAAGCATATATCAACAAAGTAAAAATATGGAAGTTTCTTTTTTTCTTTATTCTGTGCACTTCCTATTGAAATGTATCAATGCGACTACTGCATTCAAATTACGTATAGAAAACGGAGAAGTAGTAGAATATGATAAAATCAATATTTCGCCCACTATCGGAAGAGAGGACGGAACTTTTGGCTTTGGATTTTTTGAGTATGACACAGATCTTTCCTTATTTATTGAAAATGCAGAAAAGGAAATACATAGAGTAAAAAACAGTACCGGACTTTCTTTTTCCAAGGACACTGCAAGAGCGGATGTCATCCGTTATTCGGCTCTGCCTTGGTTTGCCTTTTCCGAGATGAAACATGCCGGTTCAATTCAAACAGGAGATTCTATACCCAAAATTTCCACAGGTAAGCTGATACAAGAAAAAAAGAAACTTTTGCTCCCTATATCCATCAGTGTCCACCATGGCTTGGTGGATGGACGAAATGTTGCCGAATTTATACAGAACGTAAAAGACGGACAAAACAATACATTATGATATGATTTGCTCCCTCTTCCTATTCTAATAATAAAACATGAAAAATAAAATAGAATTTATCGCTTTTGATGCCGATGACACTCTTTGGGAAAATGAACTTTATTTTCAAGAGTTGGAACACAAATTTTGTCATCTTCTGAGGAAATATTCACCGGCTCCTTCCGTATCAGAAGAATTGTTCAAGACAGAAATAAAGAATCTGCATATCTATGGTTATGGACTGAAAGGAATGCTGCTTTGCATGATTGAAACCATTTGCAAAGTTACTAATGGAGAAGGAGACCTCAATCTCGTAAAAGAAATCCTCCGATCAGGTCAGGAACTTCTGCAAAGGCCAATCACATTATTGGACGGTGTGCAAGAAGTCATATCAGCCTTGCACGAAAATTATAAATTAGTATTGGCCACCAAAGGTGATTTGTTCGATCAAAAAAGAAAGATTTCTGCGTCCGGACTACAAGAATACTTTTGCCACATAGAAATAATGAGCGACAAGAAAAATGCGGATTATAAAAGATTGCTTGATAATTTAGGGTGTAAGGCAGAAAATTTACTGATGATAGGTAACTCGATAAAGTCGGATATTATTCCCATATTGGAACTCGGAGGTTATGCAACCTATGTACCTCATCATGTCACTTGGGCACACGAACAGTATGAAGGAGAAGTAACGCACTCCCACTTTATTAAGTTGAATAACATTAAAGAGATACAAAACTATCTTTAGTTTGTGCCATATTCCATTCTCCACGTGGTAACTCTTTGAACAAAAATACCACGTCCGGCAAGAATCAAAAAAGGATAAGTCACTCTATACAACAAAAAAGGGTTGTCAAAACGTGGATAATGCTGTCGTTTCGTTCGTAGGGGCGAGGTTCGCTCGCCCGAAAACAGTTTGCTTTGTGTCTTCGGGCAGACAAACCCTGCCCCTACAGTTAACGATTGGATAGTCCGGTTTCGTTTTGACACTTCCTTTTATACACATTTAAAACCCAATACTTAATCCGGCTATCAGATAAGTTTTGTCAAATGAGGGCGAAACAATAGCCTGTACAAACAAAGGCAAAGAAAAATGATCTGTAATATTAATGTTCTTGGAAGCTTTTAAAGCAATATCTGTAAAAGCAGCACCATCAGCATCATACATTCCTTTCCAGGGAGTGAAACCAACGGAAGGAGTGAGCGTAATTTCTGCCGGGCAAGCAATATTATAAGAAGCATTGATATAAGTGGAATAAGCACGATCACCGTCTTTGTTATCGTCTCCTCCCGCAAACATGGTAGACCAGCTCAAGGTCAGAGGAAAGTTCTCGCCGAAATTATAAGCTAATGTTCCTTCAAAATGATGATCATGTTTATAATCCCCGTAGGGCATGGTGATGCCATTCCACCAATAGTCGGTCACTGTAATACCTAAACCGCCAATGGTATAACTCAAATTGATGTCAAACTCTTGTGCACCGTCTGTCTTGGTCAGGCTCTGACTCCCCCAAGCAGACAAAGAAAGATTGCCGTAAGATAATCCTAATGTAGGCTGTACAGAAAATCCTGAATTCTGGTAAGCGCCACGCCAAATGTAATCACTTACAAAATCCGCCTTAGCCGTTACGTTAAATTCTTGTGCTTTTATCACTCCAGGCAACAGTAGAGCCAGCACCAAGACCACTTTTTTCAAATTCTTTTTCATCTTAAAAAACTAAACTAATAAATATTCGTGTTTTACATATTTATACTATTTCCTTCTTATTGTCTGAAAGGAAATATCCATTTTGAGTTTTTCTGAATCAAGATGCATCATTCAATAGGGTGATGCACGTCAAAGATCAAGAATCCATGTTATCAAAGCAAAGAACAATACAATGATAGCCACAGCTTCTAGAGCCGACAGGCTCTCGGTATCCAGGAAACTTCTCTTTTTCATGACGCACATCTTCCTAATTTAATGACTATATATTTTTTATTATTTTGCCTTTTCTAAAGCAGCATTCAGTTTTAATACATTCACCTTCTCTGTACCGAATATGCCCATAAACGGTTTTTCCACAGCTTTATCTACAATAGCTTTTACAGTTTCCTCACTCATTCCGCGAGCTTTAGCCACACGTTGTACCTGCACGTATGCGCAGGCCGGAGTGATGTCAGGATCCAGCCCGGAACCGCTGGCTGTGACCATTTCGGCAGGTACTTCCTTACGGCTCAAGTAAGGATGATGCTTTAAAAATGTATCAATCCGCGCTTCTACTTCAGCCAAATACTCCTCATTGGTAGGGCCTTTATTGCTACCGGCCGAACTGGTTGCATCATAACCATCTCCGGCACACGAAGGACGTCCCCAGAAATAGATATCTTCCGTAAATGATTGTCCCACATTGGCGGCACCTACCACTTTTCCGTTAAGTTCCACCACCTCGGCATTGCCGGAATTAGGTCCGGCAAATTGAGCGAAAATCCATAAGACTAGTATATAGCATACTGAGAAAAACACACAAAAGACTAAGGTAAGTCTGAATGACTTTATAAAATTTTTCATTGTCGTTTACTTGTTAAAAGAATAATCCTACTACTAAATCTATTAATTTAATACCCACAAAAGGAGCAATAACACCACCTATGCCATATATCAAAAGATTACGACGAAGCAAGGCGGAAGCTCCTATCGGTTTGTACTGAACTCCTTTCAATGCCAGCGGAATCAGAATAGGAATAATGATGGCATTGAATATAACCGCAGACAAGATAGCACTCTCAGGGCTATGCAGCCCCATAATATTCAATGCAGCCAGTTCCGGAATGGAAAGCATGAACAATGCAGGAACAATGGCAAAATATTTGGCCACATCATTGGCTATGGAGAAAGTGGTCAGTGTACCACGTGTCATCAGCAATTGTTTACCTATCTCGACAATCTCTATCAGCTTGGTAGGATCATTATCCAAATCCACCATATTCCCTGCTTCCTTGGCAGCCTGTGTACCGCTATTCATGGCAACCCCCACATTAGCTTGGGCAAGGGCAGGAGCATCATTTGTTCCGTCACCCATCATGGCAACCAGTTTGCCGGCAGCCTGCTCTTTCTTGATATACTCCATCTTATCTTCTGGTTTAGCTTCGGCTATGAAGTCATCTACTCCGGCTTTCTCTGCAATATATTTGGCGGTCAATGGGTTATCTCCCGTCACCATGACTGTTTTTACCCCCATCTTGCGTAAACGTTCAAAACGTTCCTGAATACCCGGTTTTATGATATCCTGCAATTCTATTACTCCGGCAATTTTCTTATTGACACTTACCACCAATGGAGTACCTCCATTACTTGTAATGGTTTGAATGATATCTTCCGTTTCTTTTGGGAAAGGGTTTCCGGCAGACAAAGCTATCTTGCGGATCGCATCAAATGCACCTTTACGGATTTCTGTTCCATCCTTCAAGTTAATACCCGAGCATTTGGTTTCGGCGGTAAATTTTATCATATGAGCACCATCGGTATTCAAATTACGCATCCGTAAACCCGATTCACGTCCCAGTTCAATAATAGATTTGCCTTCCGGAGTATCATCAGATACAGATGAGAGCAGGCAGGCTTCGATGAAAGCATGTTCATCCACTCCCTGAGCCGGATAAAAACGGGTAGCTTTACGGTTTCCTATAGTTATTGTTCCTGTTTTATCAAGAAGCAAAGTATCTATGTCTCCGGCTGTTTCCACTGCTTTACCCGATTTGGTTATGACATTGGCACGCAAAGCACGATCCATCCCGGCGATACCGATAGCCGAAAGCAATCCTCCGATAGTGGTAGGAATGAGGCAGACAAACAAGGACAGAAAAGAAGCAATGGTAATGACAGTTCCCGTATAATCGGCAAACGGTTTAAGGGTGATACACACAATGACAAAGACCAATGTAAATGCTGCCAACAGGATAGTCAATGCAATTTCATTCGGTGTTTTCTGGCGGGATGCGCCTTCCACCAATGCAATCATCTTATCCAGGAAACTTTCACCCGGCTGGGTGCTTACCATTACTTTTATCTGATCGGACAATACTTTTGTACCTCCTGTTACTGAACTCTTGTCACCGCCTGCTTCACGGATTACAGGAGCGGATTCGCCTGTGATGGCACTTTCGTCAATAGACGCCAGTCCTTCGATGATCTCGCCATCGGCAGGAATTACATCTCCTGCCTCGCATACAAAAATATCACCTTTCTTTAACCGGGAACTACTGACAGTTTTCAAAGTCCCGTTCACAATCAATTTGGCAGGGGTTTCCTCACGAGTCTTCCTCAGGCTATCGGCTTGTGCTTTTCCGCGCGCTTCGGCAATAGCTTCAGCAAAATTAGCAAATAACAAGGTGATGAACAGGATTACGAAAACCCATAAATTATAAATAAATGAGCCTTGTGAATCATTAACGATAGAGTAGAGCATCACCAAGAACATAATAGCTGTACAAACCTCTACCGTGAACATAATCGGATTCTTAATCATCACTCGCGGATTCAACTTCACGAATGATTGTTTTATGCTGTCAATAACTTGCTCCTTCTGAAATAAAGAAGCTGATTTATTATCTTTCATATCTTCTATTAATATCGTTGTCTGTTATCAGAATTATAAACTCAAGTGCTCGGCAATAGTGCTTAATGCATGTACCGGGAAGAATGATAGTGCGGCAACAATAAAAATAACCGCAAATGTCATCACACCGAATGTCACTGTATCGGTTTGCAATGTGCCGGCGCTTTCGGGAATAAATTTTTTCTTAGCCAGAATACCTGCTATGGCCACTTGACCTACAATCGGGACAAAACGTCCTAATATCAGCACAATACCACAAGAGTAGTTCCAAAACCATGTGTTATCACCCAGTCCTTCAAAACCGGAACCATTATTGGCGGCACACGAGGTGTATTCATAAAGCATTTCGCTCAGACCATGATATCCGGGATTGTTCAGCCAGCCACCTTCACTTTCCACAAATGCAGGCGCATGAACAAACAGATAAGCAGCCAATGCCGTACCAACTAAAATGATAAACGGATGAAGTAGTGCCACAATGGAAGCAATCTTCATTTCACGTGCTTCTACTTTATGACCAAGGAACTCCGGTGTACGGCCTACCATCAACCCACTGATGAACACGGCGATAATAATAAATGTAAAGTAGTTCATCCATCCCACACCTACACCGCCAAACCATGTGTTGATCTGCATGTTCAGCATTTCCATCATACCCGAAAGCGGCATTGTTGAATCGTGCATACCATTGACAGAACCATTGGAAGTAACCGTAGTAGTAATACTCCACAAAGCAGTGGCGGCCGAGCCCAAACGTATTTCTTTACCTTCCATCGCACCATTATCCTGCGCTATCCCCATTTCGTCAATACGTGGATTACCACCCATCTCCTGACTCACATTGATACAAACTCCTACCAGATAGGCAAACAGCATGACACCATATATACTATAACCCAATTTTTTACGTTTCAGATAGAAACCGAATGCAAATGCCATCGCCATAGGTATGATAAGGATAGACCAACATTCCACCATATTGGCAAAATAGGTAGGGTTCTCCAATGGATGAGAAGAGTTTACACCAAAATAACCACCACCATTAGTACCCAATTGTTTGATAGGGACAATAGCCGCCGTAGGGCCTTGTGATACATATTGTGTAGCTCCTTCCATGGTGGTCACTTTCATTTTTCCGTCAAAGCCCATCGGAGTTCCTTGCACAATCAGGATAAAGCCTACGACCAATGAAAGAGGCAACAGGACACGGGTACAACTTAATACCAAATAGTTCCAGAAATTGCCAATAGTCTGAGTAGTCTTTGCTGCCAGCGCTTTCATTATACCTGCCATGGCAGCCATACCGGTAGCGGCAGTAATAAACTGAAAGAGCATGATGACGAATAGCTGAGTAAAATAAGTCAGCCCACTTTCACCGCTATAATGTTGCAAGTTACAGTTCACCATGAAACTGATACAAGTATTGAATGCCTGATGCGCAGTCTGACCGACATTTCCATCCGGGTTAAGCGGCAGCACACCTTGTGTAACCAACAGTACCATCCCCCAAAGGAACCAAAATAGATTTACCACCAGCAAGGCTCTCAAAAACTGTTTCCAGTTCATCTCCTCATTGGGATTGATGCCACTCAGTTTGAACATAACCCGTTCAACGGGCTTCATAAAATCCGACCAAGTCTTTTCACCTTTATAAACTTTAGCGATATATTTGCCCAAAGGATAGCTGAGCACTACCATTAAGACAATTTGCGCTATAACACCTAAAACTTCAGTATTCATAACTCTTTATTTCTTAACTTACTTTTTTAAAACTTCTCCGGCTTGATGAGAACATACATCATATAGCCGAACATAATCAAACTAACTACAAATAATGCTGTGTACATAACTTGTTTCTCCTTTCTTTTTTTAGATCTTCTCGAACCAGTCTATGCATTTAAAGAAAAGCCAAAAGCAAGCTATGCCGCTCAAGGTACAAACCACAAATCCGATTGAAAATAAATCCATAATTCCTTTTTTTAATTAATACTATTGTTAACTGCCACGCTATATGCCAATAGTGTGCCATTATCGGCAAACAGGAGATAAGTAATTGATTTATATACAGATATAACAACAAGAAAAAAGAGGGAGCAAAAGAAAATCTTTTCAAAATGAAAAGGGAAGAATATCAAAACAGGAGAATAATTGATTTATTTGCTGCCAAACTGCATAATTCCCCAATTTATTATATAGCTTTGTATAGAGGTTTTAATACAGAAAAACAGAAAGGAAAAATGAAGAAAATAAATGTTACCGTAGCCGATATCACTACTTTAAAAGTCGACGCCATTGTAAATGCAGCCAACTGTTCGTTGCTGGGTGGCGGTGGTGTAGATGGAGCTATCCATCGGGCTGCAGGCCCGGCGTTGTTAGCGGAATGCAAAACATTGGGCGGTTGTCCGACGGGGGAAAGCAAGATAACCGATGCATACAACCTGCCATGCAGGAAAGTGATTCATACCGTAGGACCCGTATGGCATGGGGGAACGCATGGAGAAGCCGAAAAACTTGCATCATGCTATCATACCAGTTTCATACTAGCGAGAGAGAACGGCATCCAAAGCATTGCATTCCCCTGTATCAGTACCGGCGTATATCATTATCCCAAGGAAGAAGCGGCACGTATCGCATTGAATGCCATCGGGGAAGAAATGGCACATGGCTATGAAGGAGAAGTGATTGTATGCTGTTTCTCGGAGGAAGATGCCGAAGTATATCGAAAGCTCTTGTCTTGCTGAGGAAAGTCACGGATCATTTCTATATCCGGAATGTATTGATTCCGTAGCCATCTTTGCTGAAACCATCTTGCAATAATGCTGCCTATGGTCTTTCGTGAAGCAGTAGAATTTGAGTGGGGCTGTTTATCCGTAAGGAATACATAAAAGACTTGGGAACCGGATTCGTCATTAAAAGGTCTTATCCGTATCCCTAACCCTTTTCTGCCCTATGGTTAAGGGTTTTCTTCCTGTTTGTTTTATCTCCGCAAGTCTTTGGAGTCAACTCCATAACCTTGGGAGTCAACTCCAAAGCTTATGGAGATAACTCCAAAGGCTATGGAGATAGAATACATCCGTATAAAAAGACTTAACCATAGGGCAGGAAAGGGTTGATCAATGACCTGCAACAACTAAATGCCGTACTCCTCTATCTTTCTATATAAAGTAGTCAAACCTATTTTCAATAAACGTGAAGCCTCGGTCTTGTTTCCTTTAGTATGTTGCAGAACTTTAGCGATATGACGTTTTTCCATAGCGGCCAGTTCAAACTCCGAATAATTCTTGCCGGAATAATCTTCCTGCCGGGCATTCTGTATTTCAATGGGAAGATCTTGTAAGGTGAGCTGTTTGTCGCAGACAATCATGCTGCGTTCTATCACGTTTCGCAATTCACGGATATTTCCTCTCCAGTCGGCAGCTTTCAAAGCTTTCAAGAACTCCGGAGCCATCCCTTCCACCTGTTTCCCCAGTTTCTTTGAAAAGAGTTGGATAAAGCTTTCCGCCAAAAGTTCGATGTCTTCTTTGCGCTCACGAAGAGGAGGGAGGTGTATCTGAAAAACAGAAAGACGATAATAAAGATCTTCACGGAAATTACCTTGTTCTATTTCTTTTTTCAGGTCCCGATTGGTGGCGGAGATAACGCGGACATTCACTTTCGTCGGTTTCGTGTCGCCTATCTTGATGTACTCTCCCGCTTCGAGCACACGAAGCAATTTGGCTTGCAGCTCGAAAGCCATTTCACCTATTTCATCCAAAAAGATGGTTCCGTTATCGGCCACTTCGAACAGCCCCTTCTTATCTTTCATCGCTCCGGTAAACGAACCGGCTTTATGACCGAATATCTCGCTTTCAAGTAGATCTTTGCTAAAAGCAGAACAGTTTACAGCCACAAAAGCATTCTCTTTGCGAAGACTGTTGCGATGGATGGCTTGTGCAAAGACCTCTTTCCCCGTGCCTGTTTCTCCGGTCAGCAAGACTGTAACATCCGTTGCCGAAACCTTTCGGGCCAATGCTACGGCTTGTTGCATACCCTCCGACTTCCCTTTTATAGCGTCAAAAGAGAAACTTTGGGTCTCTTCTGTTTTCACTTTTTCTCCTACATTCTTTTTAGCCTGAGCCATAGCCCGGCTGATTAACGGAATAATTTTATTATTATCATCCCCTTTGGTGATATAATCAAAGGCTCCATTCTTGATTGCCTGCACACCATCCGGAATGTTACCGTGGGCGGTCAAAAGTATCACCTCCAATTCTGGATAGAGTTTTTTGATGGTTGTAACCATATCCACTCCATTGCCGTCCGGCAAAAACACATCACACAACACCACTTGGGGATTATGTAACTTAAGTTGTTTCAATGTAGACTGGCAATCGGCTGCCTGGAATACTTCGTAACCTTCCAATTCCATCATACGCGAAAGAAGTTTGCGTATTTGCGGTTCATCATCAATAATTAAAATACTATCCATATATTTATTCTGTTTTGCGTGACAAAGATAGAATAAAATGAACGCTCGACAAAAGGATAATACTTAATTTCTGTTTTATAGAAAACGCTTTCTGATTAGCTTTTTTTAATCTCGGACTTTCTGAACCACTCCCGTAGGGAGTAAACAATAACAAGCTGTAAAAAAACATATTTACTGATCAATAAAACTCATCTTATGATGAACCTTTTTATATTTTGTTTCGTTAAATATACCGGATGACATCTCAATTTACTTCCGTCAATTCCTCCCTATTCTTAATTAATTTAAACTATTATAGACTATGAACAAAATAGAAATAAAAGACTTGTATCTTGTTTTCGGTCCGGAAAAGCAGAAAGCGTTCCGGATGTTGAAAGAAAGAAAAAGCAAAAATGAAATTTTAAAGGCGACTAATTGTACTGTAGCAGTTAAAAACGCCAATCTGACAATCAAAGAAGGAGAGTTCTTCGTAATCATGGGACTGTCGGGCAGTGGCAAATCAACTTTATTGCGCTGCATAAACCGGTTAATCAAACCCACAAAAGGACAAGTACTGATTAATGGAACAGACATTACTGCCGCATCTGATAAGGAATTGCTGGAAATGCGTCGCCGGGAAATAGCTATGGTGTTCCAAAATTTTGGTTTGTTACCTCATCGCAGTGTTTTAAGCAATATTGCATTCGGGCTCGAACTCCAAGGAGTTCCCAAACAGGAACGTGAGAAAAAAGCCATGAAGAGTATGGAAATAGTCGGACTGAAAGGATATCAGAATCAGATGGTCGGACAACTTTCCGGCGGAATGCAGCAACGTGTGGGATTGGCACGCGCTTTGGCAAATGATCCGGAAATATTACTGATGGATGAAGCCTTTTCCGCTCTGGACCCATTGATCCGCGTACAAATGCAAGATGAAATGCTGGCACTGCAGTCCAAAATGAAAAAGACCATCGTCTTTATCACGCATGATTTGAGCGAAGCAATTAAACTGGGTGACCGCATTGCCATTATGAGAGATGGAGAAGTGGTGCAAGTCGGAACTTCAGAAGAAATTTTAACTGAACCGGCCAATGACTATGTGGCAAGATTTGTAGAAAATGTGGACCGGAGCAAAATCATAACGGCAGGAAGTATTATGATAACCCGTCCCGCCGTAGCCCGTCTGCGTAAAGAAGGTCCCGAGGTTCTGATCAGAAAGATGAAAGAAAGAGATATTACCGTGCTTCCTGTGATAGATGAAAATGACAAGCTGATAGGAGAGATTACATTGGAAAGTGCCGCCATTCTTCGGCGTAAAGGTATAAAATCAATCCGGGAAGCCGTACAAAGTGAAGTACATTCCGTTACGGAGGACACAAAGATTGAGGATCTGCTTCCCTTAATCACGAAAACCAATTCTCCCATTTATGTGGTAAATGAAGAACGCGAACTGAAAGGTTTGGTTCCTCTATCGTCCATCGTAGTAGAGATGACCGGAAAAGATAAAGAAGAAATTAATGAACTTATTCAAAACGCTATCGAATTATGATAAACATAGGAAAATATATAGAAACAGCCATCAACTGGCTCACAGAAAACTTTGCCCCTCTTTTCGACGCCATCAATGTTGGAATAGGCGGGTTCATAGATGGGTTCCAAAACATATTGATGTGGATACCTTTTTATGTAACAATAGCATTGCTGGCCATCCTGGCTTGGTATAAATCGGGAAAAGGAGTCAGCATTTTTACCATTTTAGGATTATTGCTGATTTGGGGAATGGGATTTTGGAACGAAACCATGCAGACTTTAGCATTGGTGCTTTCGTCTACCATCATCGCTCTTATCATGGGACTTCCCTTGGGAATATGGAGCGCAAACAGCAAACGATGTGATAAAATTCTGCATCCTATCCTCGACCTGATGCAAACGATGCCTGCTTTCGTCTATCTGATTCCTGCCGTACTCTTTTTCGGGCTGGGAACCGTTCCGGGAGCTTTTGCCACCATTATTTTTGCCATGCCTCCCGTAGTGCGTCTGACCAGCCTGGGTATCAAGCAAGTACCGAAGAATGTTGTAGAAGCTTCGCGCTCTTTTGGTGCGACACCTATGCAATTATTATTCAAGGTACAATTACCGCTGGCATTGCCCACTATCATGACCGGTATAAACCAGACAATCCTGATGTCGCTCTCCATGGTGGTCATTGCCGCTATGATTGCAGCCGGAGGGTTAGGGGAAATCGTACTGAAAGGTATCACGCAGATGAAAATAGGTTTAGGTTTCGAAGGCGGTATCGCAGTAGTCATCCTGGCCATCATTCTGGATAGAATAACACAAGGACTTGGAAAACAAAAGAAAGGGAAATAAGCATGAAGAAAATACTATATTTTTTGTCTTTCCTCCTGCTGCTTACCTCTTGCAGCGGGAAAAAAGATGATAAGACAATAAGCATTGGATACATAAACTGGGACGACGGCATCGCCCTGACCTATTTGACGGAAGTGATTCTTGAACAACAAGGTTATCATGTCGTTTTAAAGAATGCCGATCCGGCTCCTATCTATGCAACAATGGCCCGTGGCAAAGTAGATTTGCTGATGGATGCTTGGTTACCGGCTACACAGGCCGATTATATGAAACAATACGGAAAGAATCTGGAAATCTTAGGCAAGATCTATCCGGATGCCCGTATCGGTCTGGTAGTCCCCGATTATGTGGACATTCATTCCATTGAGCAATTAAATGCCAACAAAGAAAAATTCGGAGGCGAGATTATCGGCATTGATGCCGGTGCAGGGATTATGCATGCTACAGATATGACCATAGAAAAATACAATCTGGATTACAAATTGCTGGAGTCTAGCGGACCGGCCATGACCGCAGTACTAAAAAGAGCCGTTGACGAGCATCAATGGATTGTGGTGACGGGATGGACTCCCCATTGGATGTTCACCCGCTTTAAATTAAAATTTCTGGAGGACCCGAAAGGTATTTTTGGTAAAGCGGAAACAATTACGGCCATTGCCCGCAAAGGATTTGGTGAGCAACACCCGTTTGTGGCAAAACTGATAGAAAACATACATCTGAGCACCGAAGAAATCAGCAGCCTGCTGGATGATGTATCACAAAATGAATATAATGAAAAAGAAGGAGCGGAAAAATGGGTAAAAGAACATCAGGAGCTGGTAGATTCCTGGATTCCCCGGAAATAGAAATATCTCACTTACCTTGAGGGCCGCGCCCAAGGTAAGTGAGAAAACAAACGAACTTTGTATCAGCTCAACTATGCCATATATTTTAATAAGTTTCTCGAAAACAAAACCTATCTTTGCAACATAATAAAACACATATAAATTATGAATGTTATCAAATCAAGGTTCGTCTATCACTTAATGGCAATAATCACTGTAGCTATCTGGGGAACTACTTTTGTTTCTACTAAGATTCTAATCCAACATGGATTAAGTCCTTCCGACATCTTCTTTTATCGTTTCACTCTGGCCTATCTTTGCATGTGGTGTATTTCTTATAAAAAACTATTTGCCAACAGAGTAAAAGATGAATTGTTACTTTTATTGGCCGGATTATGTGGAGGAACTATTTATTTCATTACTGAAAATACGGCTCTCGGTATCACATTAGCCTCCAACGTGTCTCTGATAGTATGCACATCACCTGTTCTGACCACACTGCTTTCTTATTTGTTCAGAAGAAAAGAACCTTTCACCCGCCATCTTGTTTACGGATCGATCATGGCTTTGATAGGAGTGGGGCTGGTTGTTTTCAACGGCAGTTTCATTCTGAAAATTAATCCTTTGGGAGATATTCTTTCACTGACCGCTGCATTGATGTGGGCATTTTATTGCCTTATTCTCAAACAATTGGATAATCATTATTCTATCGTATTCATTACCCGTAAAGTATTCTTCTACGGAGTGCTGACCATTCTGCCCATGTTTTTATTCCGTCCGTTAAATTGGGACAATGTCTTGATGATGCAACCCATCGTGTTTGGAAATCTTCTCTTTTTGGGATTTGTCGCCTCCATGCTCTGCTTCATAGCCTGGAATGCTTGTGTCAAGGAATTGGGAGCCGTAAAAAGTACAAACTATATTTATATCGTCCCTTTGGTAACTCTTCTTACTTCAGCGGTCATTATTAATGAAAAGATAACTTGGATAGCCCTTACCGGCTGTTTTCTTATCTTGTGTGGTGTATATTTGGCAGAACGGAAAACAAATCCTACATTTGAGGCAAAATCTTAAAGCCCTTTAATTATGAACGAGATAGACAAAATGCGTAACAGTCAGCTGGCCGATATGGAGAAACCGGAAATACAGGCCAGTTTCATACACGCCAAAAAACTAGTGGCCCAATTACGGATGATGAGTACATACGATGATGGTTTCAGGGAAGTGCTGGAAGAATTAGTGCCGGGTATCCCTTCCACTTCTGTCATCTGTCCACCATTTTACTGTGATCATGGACACGGCATCCGCTTAGGAGAGCATGTCTTTGTGAATGCCAACTGTACATTTTTAGATGGTGGATATATCACCATAGGAGCACATACATTGATAGGGCCCAATGTACAGATCTATACTCCACATCATCCGGTAGATTACATAACCCGACGCGAACCCAAAGAGTATGCATATCCCGTAACTATCGGAGAAGATTGCTGGATAGGAGGAGGAGCTATTCTTTGTCCCGGAGTAAAAATAGGTCATCGCTGTATTATCGGAGCCGGAAGTGTCGTAACTAAAGACATTCCCGACAATTCCGTTGCTGTAGGTAATCCGGCCAAAGTGATTAGAAAAGTTGATTAAAAAAAGAGAACAGATAATTATGAAAGTTTTGGCCCCACATAATTATCTGTTTCTCGTATTCAGCCAATATAAACATTGACGCTCAGAAACAGGCAATCGTCTCCGTTAGAACATTCAAAGTCTATTTTATTCTCTCTGGCCAGCCAACCTATAGCTGCATTCAAATCTCTGTCAGACAATTCTGAAGCTCTTTTTAAATCACAATAACTCCACCGTTTATTGTCATTCAGCAGTTTCCAAACTTTTCCTGCGTTTACTCCAATTTGATGTTTATCCATTTTGATGTTCAATTAAAGAAGTTAATAATAGAATGCTTAGTTTTTTGCGGTAAATATAACCTTTTATTAAAATAAAATAGACTCTCCTACATAAAATTCATGTAAAAGACATGATTATTTAACATTTGTTTCTGTCAAATTTCATGTAAATTCTCTTTTTATGAAGATATTTATTGCCGGATGAGCCATTTTTACAAATATTTCCTCTAACTTTGTAAGTCAATTAATCCTTTGATATGAAAAGAAATAAAATAAACTGGAGAGTTCCCAAAGGTATGGAACTCACAGAGTTAGATAAAAAGGTTCTCTATTATCAAGATAGAGGTCATTTAGTACCTTCACGTGAACTGATCAAGACACCGGAACAGATTGAAGGAATACGCCGTAGCGGTATTGTCAATACCGGAGTGCTAGACCTTGTAGAACGTGAGATCCATGCAGGCATGAGCACATTGGAAATAGACAAGCTGGTTTATGAATATACGAAAGATCACGGTGGCATTCCTGCAACCTTAGGTTATGACGGTTTTCCCAAAAGTTGCTGCACCTCTATCAATGAGGTTGTTTGTCACGGTATTCCCAATGAATTCGATATTCTGGAAGAAGGAGATATCATCAATGTGGATTGTACTACCATTCTTGATGGTTATTATGCCGATGCATCGCGTATGTTTACCATTGGAAAAACCACACCTCAAAAAGAAAAACTGGTACGAGTAGCTAAAGAATGTCTGGAGATAGGCATGGAAGCTGCGAAACCATTTGGTTTTGTAGGGGACATAGGACATGCCATTGAAAAACATGCTAAAAAAAATGGATTCTCAGTAGTGCGTGATCTCTGCGGACACGGAGTAGGCATAGAGTTCCATGAAGAACCGGATGTAGAACATTTCGGGAAAAAAGGAACTGGTATGCTATTGGTGCCGGGAATGGTTTTTACCATTGAACCAATGATCAATATGGGAACATGGGAAGTCTTCATTGATGAGGAAGATGGCTGGACTGTAGTCACCGAAGACGAACAGCCGTCTGCACAGTGGGAACATACTTTCGTTATGACAGATAACGGACTTGAAATTCTGACACATTAATATATATAATAAGGTATAGAAATATGGATACAATTATATTAGGTATAGAATCTTCCTGTGACGACACATCAGCCGCAGTTATCAAGAATGGCGTATTGTTGTCCAACGTAGTGTCCAGCCAGGCTGTTCACGAAGCTTACGGAGGGGTAGTTCCCGAATTGGCGTCACGTGCCCATCAACAAAACATTGTACCGGTGGTGCACGAAGCCTTAAAAAGGGCAGGAGTTACCAAGGAGCAACTAAGCGCCGTTGCATTCACCCGAGGACCCGGTTTGATGGGATCATTACTGGTCGGAGTATCTTTTGCGAAAGGTTTCGCACGTTCATTGAATATACCAATGATTGATGTTAACCACCTGCAAGCCCATGTGTTAGCCCATTTCATTAAAGAATCGGAAGAAGACAACAACCAACCTAAATTCCCTTTCTTGTGCCTGCTGGTGTCAGGAGGAAACTCACAGATAATATTGGTAAAGGCCTATAATGACATGGAAGTTTTGGGACAAACTATTGACGATGCAGCAGGAGAAGCTATCGACAAATGTTCTAAAGTAATGGGCTTAGGTTATCCCGGAGGTCCTATCATTGATAAACTGGCACGTCAAGGCAATCCAAAAGCGTTCACTTTCAGTAAACCACATATTCCGGACTATAACTATAGTTTCAGCGGATTAAAGACTTCTTTCCTATACTCTTTGCGTGACTGGTTGAAAGAAGATCCCGATTTCATCGAACATCATAAAAACGACTTGGCTGCTTCATTGGAAGCGACCATTGTAGATATTTTGATGGACAAGCTGAGAAAAGCAGCCAAAAATCTCAAGATAAATGAAGTGGCAGTAGCCGGAGGGGTATCAGCCAACAACGGGCTTCGTAACTCATTCCGCGAGCATGCCGGGAAATATGGTTGGAATATCTATATCCCGAAGTTCAGCTTTACTACGGATAATGCCGCAATGATCGCAATTACCGGTTATTACAAGTATCTGGACAATGATTTTTGCACTATAGACAAGCCCGCTTATTCACGGGTAACTATTTAATATTAAAAAACCGTTTTCAACATGTCAGTAGAAGGTAAATTTTTAAGTAAAGAGATTAACGATTTGTTTTGGAGAGAGGGCCTGACACTCGTTACTGCCGAGAGTTGCACGGCAGGAAGTGTGGCGGCCGCTATTACAGCCGTTGCCGGAAGTTCACAATTCTTTAAAGGTGGAATTATCGCCTATTCCAACGAAATAAAGGAAAGTCTGTTAGGGGTAAACCACGAAACTTTAGAAACTCACGGAGCTGTAAGTGAAGAAACCGTTATCGAAATGGTAAAAGGAGCGATGAAATCGATGAATTCTGATTGTGCTGTAGCAACTTCAGGTATCGCAGGGCCCACAGGAGGTACTCCCGACAAGCCGGTAGGTACCATTTGGATTGCTGCCGGATGTAAAGACAAAGTGATTACACTGAAATTGGAAGGCGACGAAGGAAGAAACAAAAACATTGCAAATGCAACCCAAAATGCACTGCAACTGCTTCGAAAGTTGTTCCAAAACGAAGAAAATGAGCAGTAATTGCAGAATTATTTGCAAAAACTCTTGTTTTATACAAATAAAAGTGCTTATTTTGCACTCCGTTTGAAATAAGTATTGAAAAAAACTATAAAAATAAGATAGAAATGTCGAAGATTTGTCAAATTACCGGAAAGAAAGCCATGATTGGCAACAATGTTTCACACTCTAAGAGAAGAACCAAAAGAACTTTTGATGTGAACTTGTTTACTAAGAAATTCTACTATGTAGAACAAGATTGCTGGATTAGCCTGAACATCTGCGCTAACGGCTTACGTGTGATTAATAAAAAAGGCCTGGATGCAGCGCTGAATGAAGCGGTAACCAAAGGCTATTGTGATTGGAAAAGCATCAAAATTATTGGTTAATTAAAAAGGAGAGATAGACTATGGCAAAGAAGGCTAAAGGTAATAGAGTACAGGTAATCCTTGAATGCACAGAAATGAAGGATAGTGGTATGCCGGGAACTTCTCGTTACATTACAACAAAAAACAGAAAAAATACCACTGAAAGATTGGAGCTTAAGAAGTACAATCCTATTTTGAAAAGAGTAACAGTTCACAAAGAAATTAAATAATTATAACCCATGGCAAAGAAAACAGTCGCAACCCTTCAGACAGGTAAAGAAGGACGTTCTTATACTAAGGTTATCAAGATGGTTAAATCTCCGAAAACAGGAGCTTACATCTTCGATGAGCAAATGGTACCTAACGAAAAAGTTCAAGACTTTTTCAAGAAATAATTCAGTCGGAATGACTGGTGGAAAGTTCCTTTCATATATTATGGAAGGAACTTTTTTTATACCACAATGTTATCATCATAATACATTATGACCAATCATTGTGACACTTTTTTTTGTCCGTGTAAGAGATTAGTTATATCTTTGTAGCATAAACAGATAAATCAGACTCCAATATGGGATTTTTTAATTTTTTCTCAAAAGAAAAGAAGGAAACTTTAGACAAAGGATTGTCCAAAACCAAAGAAAGTGTATTCAGTAAGATTGCCCGTGCCGTAGCGGGTAAATCAAAAGTAGACGATGAAGTATTGGATAATCTGGAAGAAGTGCTTATCACTTCGGATGTAGGCGTTGAAACAACTCTGAATATCATCAAACGCATTGAAGAAAGAGTTGCCAAAGATAAATATGTAAACACTCAGGAACTGAACAAGATTCTCCGTGAAGAGATAGCGGCATTATTGACTGAAAATAACACGGTGGATTCGGATGATTTCACTGTTCCGGAAGGTAAGAAGCCCTATGTCATCATGGTGGTAGGTGTAAACGGTGTGGGTAAAACCACAACCATTGGTAAATTGGCATATCAATTTAAGAAGGCGGGCAAAACCGTCTATTTGGGTGCCGCTGATACATTCCGTGCTGCCGCCGTAGAACAATTGGATATTTGGGGAGAAAGAGTAGGAGTGCCTGTTATTAAACAGAAAATGGGATCAGATCCCGCATCTGTAGCTTTTGATACCTTAAGTTCCGCCGTAGCTAATAATGCAGATGTAGTAATCATTGATACCGCAGGCCGACTTCACAATAAAGTAGGTTTGATGAACGAGCTTACTAAAATCAAGAATGTGATGAAGAAAGTTGTTGCGGACGCACCTCACGAAGTATTATTGGTTTTAGACGGTTCTACCGGTCAAAATGCATTTGAACAAGCCAAACAGTTTACTTTGGCGACAGAAGTTACTGCTATGGCAATTACCAAATTGGACGGAACAGCCAAAGGGGGCGTTGTAATTGGCATCTCAGAGCAGTTCAAGATTCCCGTAAAATATATTGGATTGGGCGAAGGCATTGAAGACATGCAGGTATTCCGCAAAAAAGAATTTGTAGACTCACTATTTGGAGAGACTGAATAATAAATGAAACGTAACACAATAGATATCATCACCTTAGGGTGTTCCAAAAACTTAGTAGACTCAGAAAAGCTGATGCGTCAGCTGGAAGCAAACGGTTATAAAGTAACTCACGATTCCGACAAACCGCAAGGAGAAATCGCAGTTATTAATACATGTGGTTTCATCGGTGATGCCAAAGAGGAATCGATCAATATGATATTGGAATTTTGTCAGGCCAAAGAAGAAGGGAAGCTCAAAAAACTATATGTGATGGGCTGCCTTTCAGAAAGATATCTAAAAGAATTGGCATTGGAAATTCCTCAAGTAGATAAATTCTATGGTAAGTTTAACTGGAATGAGTTGCTGGCAGATTTAGGCAAAGCATACAAGTCGGAATTTGCCATTGAACGGACATTAACCACACCCCATCACTACGCTTATCTGAAAATATCAGAAGGCTGTGACCGTAAATGCTCTTATTGCGCCATTCCTATTATTACAGGACGCCACATTTCACGGCCGATGGAGGAGATTATTGATGAAGTGAAACTACTTGTATCCGAAGGAGTAAAAGAGTTCCAAATTATAGCCCAAGAATTGACTTACTACGGCGTAGATTTATATAAAAGTCAGAAATTACCCGAACTCATCGAAAGAATCGCCAATGTTCCCGGTGTAGAATGGATACGTTTACACTATGCATATCCGGCCCATTTTCCGGAAGAATTATTCCGTGTTATGCGCGAACACGATAATGTATGCAAATATATGGATATTGCCTTGCAACACATTAGTGACAATATGCTGAATAAAATGCGCCGGCATGTAAGTAAAGCGGAAACCTACGAATTAATCGAAAAATTCCGTCGGGAAGTACCCGGTATTCACTTACGTACAACATTAATGGTAGGACATCCCGGTGAGACTGAAGAAGATTTTGAAGAATTAAAAGAATTCGTCAAAAAAGTACGATTCGACCGGATGGGAGCCTTCGCTTACTCGGAAGAAGAAGGAACATTCGCCGCTAAAGAATACGAAGATTCCATTTCTCATGAAGTGAAACAACAGCGTTTGGATGAATTAATGGCACTTCAGCAGGAAATAGCCGGCGAACTGAGCCAAACGAAAATAGGTAAAGAATTTAAAGTCATTATAGACCGGAAGGAAGGAGATTACTACATAGGCAGAACCCAGTTTGACTCTCCCGAGGTAGATCCTGAGGTCTTGATAAAAGCTGATGAGGAGTACTTAAAAATAGGTGAATTCTATAAAGTGAAAATTACAGCCGCTGATGATTTCGACCTATACGCCAGCATTTTATAGACCTTTGCCCTTATAAAGTTTGGATAATGTTTGTTTTTTTACTAATATAGCAACCAAATTAACACTTTAAGCTTTGAATAACAAAGAATTTATATCTGAATTATCACGTAAACTAGGATATACGAATAAAGATACATCACAATTGGTATCCTCAGTCATTGGTGTTATGACCCAGGAATTGCAAGATGGCAACAACATTGCAATCCAGGGATTTGGTACGTTTGAGGTTAAGAAAAAGCTGGAAAGAATTTCTATCAACCCGGCTACTCAACAACGTATGCTGATTCCCCCCAAGTTAGTGCTGACTTACAAACCCAGTGTAACTTTAAAAGAAAAGTTTAAATAAAATAGCCCTTATTTATAATATTATCATGAGCGAGAAAGTAACCATACAAGATATCATCGAACTTTTGGCTGAGAAACACAGCATGACTAAAAAAGATGCTGAAATCTTTGTCAAAGGAATGTTTGAACTGATAGAGGAAGCTTTAGTTACTGAAAAGTATGTAAAGGTTAAAGGACTAGGTACGTTTAAACTTACAGAGGTGGAGAGTCGTGAAAGTGTAAACGTAAATACGGGGGAAAGAATTGAAATACAGGGCCATACAAAAATATCTTTTACTCCGGATTCCAGTATGAAAGATTTAATAAATAAACCATTCGCTCATTTTGAAACGGTTATATTAAATGAAAACACCAAACTGGAAGATACCGAAACAGAAATAGAAGGAGAGGAGGAAGATACCTTTGACGGAAACGCGCCTAAGCCTAAACAAACAATTGCGGCTAAAGAGGTTGAGTTCATAGAAGCGGAAAATACAGAAGATTCTCCAAATGAGAATGCCATTGCCGCTGAAGACACTACTCCGGTTATTGAGGAAACAATTATTGAAGAACCTGTACCTTCTGTTGAAATTACAGAGGAAAAGATACAAATTATAGAACCGGAAAAAGAATCGGAAGATATTGTCACTGAAGCAGAAAAGGATATTGTTGCTGAAACAGCTGTTCCCCAAACGGTTTCCCCTTTAGCAGAAACAATAGAAGGAAACGAGGTAACAGACAAACCTCAAGAAGAAGTTATGACTATCGCCGATGCAGCCATACTGGCTGCTCGTAAAGCTTGTGAAGAAAAAACATCCTTGGAAACAATAGCGTCAGAAGAGGCAACCCCGTCAGAGAAAACAGTAATAACTCCTGTTACTTCTGATTTTGAAAAAGAACAGAAGATAGAGGAAACAACAGAGACACAAGAAATCTCAGAAGAGAAAAAGAACAGAGTTTCCCAGGGAGTTATTCTTGCTATCATTTTGATTGCCTGCATTGCAGGTGGCATATATTGGTATTTGCAATCAGATAAAACTTCGGATTTACAATCGCCGGCTACAATAAAAAACACCCAAGAACAATTGGAAGAGGATATTCCTGCAATTCCGGTTAATGACTCATTGATGCAAGGTAAAGATACCGCAAACATATGGACGAATGTTGCCGGAAAAGAGACCATCAGTCAATCACAACAGACTGTATCTCCTAGTACGGAAAAGAGTTCAGGCGTTGCGACAACCGCAAATGTTGCAAAAGAGACTTTAGCCGACACTGTAGAATATGACATAACAGGGACTAAAACTAATTACACATTACAAGAAGGAGAGAGTCTGGTAAAATTAGCAGTGAAATTCTATGGTACAAAAAAGCTATGGCCCTATATCGTGAAACATAATAAAAACATCATTAAAGATGCCGACAGAGTACCCATAGGGACTACTCTGCGTATTCCTGAACTAACTCCTAAAAAATAAGCCTTCTTGCATTTTGCCTGCTTTCGGCATAAATAAAGCAGGCAAAATACAAGAAGTAAAAAAAAGTGCGTTCAACTGATATTCTCACTCTACAAACCTTATCTTTGTATTTTAAAATTCTTTAGCCCAATAACCTTTAAAAAGTAGAGATGCACTTTACTTTTTTAATAAAAATTAGTTGCCGCTGTTAATTAATTAGCGTAATTTTGGCTGCGTTAAATGAACAAGGCTATTTACAAGCCCGTTATTAGATCAATAAAGAAACAACTAAATAAAAACAAAATTATGGCTGAAGCAATTGACATTCGCGAACTAAACGAACGAATTGAAAGACAAAGTGCGTTCGTAACCAACTTAATGACTGGTATGGACCAGGTTATTGTAGGTCAGAAACATTTGGTAGAATCATTACTTATCGGTTTACTGTCCGATGGTCATATCCTGTTGGAAGGTGTTCCGGGTCTGGCAAAGACTCTGGCGATCAAAACGCTTGCATCTTTGATTGATGCCAAGTACAGCCGAATCCAGTTTACTCCGGACTTGCTGCCCGCCGACGTTATCGGTACCATGATTTATAGTCAGAAAGACGAACAATTCATAGCAAAGAAAGGTCCGATTTTTGCAAATTTCGTATTGGCCGATGAAATTAACCGTGCCCCGGCTAAAGTACAGAGTGCTTTGCTGGAAGCCATGCAGGAACGTCAAGTCACACTGAGCAAGGAAACCTTTATGCTACCCGAACCTTTCCTTGTAATGGCTACTCAGAACCCGATTGAACAGGAAGGTACCTATCCGCTTCCCGAAGCCCAGGTAGACCGTTTTATGCTGAAAGTTATTATCGACTATCCGAAACTGGAAGAAGAAAAGAAAATCATCCGCCAAAATATCACCGGAGAGAAAATCGAAGTTCGCCCCATTCTGAAAGCAACAGATATTATGGAAGCCCGTAAAGTGGTGCGCCAAGTCTATCTGGACGAAAAGATAGAGCAATACATCGCTGATATCGTATTCGCAACCCGTTTCCCTGAAAAATATGACTTGAAAGAACTGAAAGACATGATTGGTTTCGGTGGTTCACCGCGTGCATCTATCAATCTGGCATTGGCAGCACGTAGTTATGCATTCATCAAACGTCGCGGTTACGTGATTCCCGAAGATGTTCGTGCAGTTGCTCACGATGTGCTTCGCCACCGTATCGGCTTGACTTACGAAGCAGAAGCCATGAACATGTCTTCTGATGAAATTGTAAGCAAAATCCTGAATAAAGTGGAAGTACCCTAAGGATTGTGTTCTGAGGCAGTTCTTAATTGCTTGACAGTTAGTAAGAAGACTTGGAAACAAAAGGTTGAGTACAGAGTTCCACATGGGTGGGACCGCCATTCCACCCATGTGGAACTCCCGTTTCATCTATGTGGGACTGCCGTCCCACCTGGGTGGAACACCAAATGCATCCGTTTGAAAAACCATTCTCGATAGGAGAAAAAACAGAAACCGATGCACCGGATAAATAAACAACATAGTACGAACAGTATGGAAACAAGTGATTTATTAAAACGGGTTCGCCAGATTGAGATCAAGACACGCGGACTTTCGAACAATATCTTTGCCGGACAATATCACTCTGCATTCAAGGGAAAAGGTATGTCATTCTCGGAAGTACGTGAATATCAGTATGGTGACGACGTACGTGACATTGACTGGAACGTAACCGCCCGCTACAACAAACCCTTTGTCAAGGTGTTTGAAGAAGAGCGCGAATTGACGGTTATGCTCTTGATTGATGTTTCGAACAGCTTGGATTTCGGTACGGTGAAGCAGTTGAAGAAGGATATGGTGACCGAGATTGCCGCTACATTGGCATTCTCGGCCATTCAAAATAACGATAAAATCGGAGTTATTTTCTTTTCAGACCGGATTGAGAAATTCATTCCGCCTAAAAAAGGCCGTAAACATATTCTTTATATCATCCGTGAACTGCTTGATTTCAAGCCCGAAAGCAAGCGTACAGATATAAAGATAGCTGTGGAATATCTGACCAACGTAATTAAAAAACGTTGCACCACCTTTATGATAAGCGACTTTATAGATGAAAACGACTTCCGCAATGCTTTGACCATTGCCAACCGGAAACATGATATCGTAGCTATCCAGGTATACGACCGCCGCATGGCAGAGTTACCTGATGTGGGACTGATGAAAGTACGCGATGCCGAAACCGGCCACGAGCAATGGATTGACACCTCGTCACGAGCTTTGCGTCGCGCACATAATGACTGGTGGATACAGCGTCAGGGAGTATTGAATGAAACATTTACCAAAAGTAATGTGGACTCTGTATCTATCCGCACGGATCAGGATTATGTGAAATCGTTGCTTAACTTATTTGCTAAACGAAATTAAAGAATATGAATATACTGAATACTAGCAAAAAGTTCTTGAAAGCTGGAGTTTGTGCAATTATGCTGATAACAGCCGGACAGGCACAGGCACAGCAGGTTACGGTAGACGCCAGCATTGACTCGCTGCAACTTCTCATTGGCGAACAGGCTAAAGTGAAGCTGGAAATCAGCATGGATGCCAAGCAAAAACTGCAACTTCCGTTCCTGCGCGATACATTGGTAAAAGGAGTGGAGATATTGGATATAGCCAAGCCTGATACCCAGATGCTGAACGATGGAAAACGTATGCTGATAAAACAGGAATATACAATAACCTCTTTTGACTCGGCACTTTACTATCTCCCCCCATTCGAGGTGATGGTAAACGGAGAGCCTTACCGGTCCAAAGCATTGGCCGTAAAAGTATATTCCATTCCGGTAGACACGCTGCATCCCGAACAATTCTTCGGACCGAAGACCGTTCGCGAAGTACCTATCACCTGGGATGACGTATCGGCCATCGTATGGCTTACCTTGCTGATGCTTGCTTTGGGCGGACTGGCTTACTATCTGTTTGTACGCTACAAGGATAACAAGCCTATCATCAAGAAGATCAAGATTGAACCGAAGTTGCCGCCACACCAGCAGGCGTTGAAGGAAATAGAGCGTATCAAGGGAGACAAAACCTTGCGTACAGCCGATCCGAAGACCTATTATACCGAGCTGACGGATGTACTCCGCACTTATATGGAAGAACGATTCGGCTTTAACGCTATGGAGATGACTTCATCCGAAATTATTGATAAGCTACAGGAAATCAACGACAAAGAATCTATCAAGGATTTGATGTATTTGTTCCAGACTGCCGACTTGGTGAAATTCGCCAAACATTCTCCGTTGATGAACGAAAATGATATGAATCTGGTAAACGCAGTAGACTTCATCAATAATACAAAAGTGGAACCAGACCCTAATGCAAAGCCCGAACCTACGGAAATCACCGTGGAGGAAAAGCGAAGCAAACAGGGCAGAATGATTCTGCTGGGCAGCATCAGCATCATTGTTATTGCTATTGTGGTAATTCTGTATAAGGTGCTGAGTGGTGTATATAACCTCTGGTTTTAACAAATAAATACTAGGAACAATGATTTTTGCAAATATTGAATATCTATTTCTGCTGGTTCTGCTCATACCTTATATAGTATGGTACGTCATGAAGCGGAAGAAAACCGAGCCTACGCTTCAGGTTTCTACCACACGCATGTATATGAAGGCACCCAAAAGCTGGAAGATTTACTTGCTGCATACTCCGTTCGTACTCCGTACGGTGGCTATCATCATGGTAATCCTGATCTTGGCACGCCCTCAGACCACAGACAACTGGCAGAATACCGAAATAGAAGGAATCGACATCATGCTGGCAGTGGACGTTTCTACCAGTATGCTGGCCGAAGACTTGAAACCCAACCGACTGGAAGCTGCCAAACAAGTAGCTTCCGAGTTTATCAACGGCCGCCCCAATGATAATATCGGTCTGACCATCTTTGCCGGTGAGAGTTTTACCCAATGTCCGCTGACGGTAGACCATGGGGTGTTGCTGAATCTGTTCAACAGCATCAAAGGCGATATCGCCCAGCGCGGACTGATTGAAGATGGTACTGCCATCGGTATGGGCATTGCTAATGCGGTGACCCGTCTGAAGGACAGCAAGGCGAAATCGAAAGTGATTATTCTGCTGACGGATGGTAGCAATAACCGTGGAGATATTTCTCCGCTGACGGCTGCCGAGATAGCCAAACAGTTCGGAATCAGGATCTACACCATCGGTGTCGGTACAAACGGAACTGCTCCTTATCCGATGCAGACCTACGCAGGGACGCAATATGTGAATGTCCCCGTCGAGATAGACGAAAAGACTTTGACCGAGATTGCAGGTACAACGAACGGAAATTATTTCCGTGCCACCAGCAATTCCAAGTTGAAGGAAGTCTATCAGGAGATAGACAAACTGGAGAAAACGAAGTTGAACGTGAAGGAATTCAGCAAACGCGAAGAAGAATATCAGGTATTCGCCTGGATTGCTTTCTTCTGCATTTTGCTTGAACTCTTGTTGCGTAACTCAGTATTAAAGAAAATACCTTAAAAAAAGAAAGTCATGTTTCGATTTGCAGACCCGAACTTTTTATATTTACTCATCCTATTGCCGTTTTTGGTGGCGCTGTATTTGTATTCCAATTATCACCGCCGCCAAAATATTCGCAAATATGGTGATCCGGCATTGCTGAAAGGGCTCATGCCGACTATTTCCAAGTATCGTCCTGACATCAAGTTTTGGCTGACTTTTGCTGCGTTGACATTGGTTATACTGATGTTGGCCCGCCCACAGTTCGGCTCAAAGATGGAAACGGTGAAACGAAGTGGAGTGGAAGCTGTCATTGCCTTGGACATTTCAAACTCCATGCTGGCAGAAGATGTGACTCCCAGTCGTTTGGACAAATCAAAGAAATTGATTTCCAGACTGGTAGATACGTTCAATAATGATAAAGTGGGATTGATTGTTTTTGCAGGTGATGCTTTCACGCAATTGCCCATCACAAGCGATTATGTTTCCGCCAAAATGTTCTTGGAAACCATTAATCCGTCATTGATAACCACACAAGGTACGGATATCGGTGCGGCCATCCGCCTGGCAATGAAGAGTTTTACTCCGCAAGAAGGAGTGGGACGTGCAATTATTGTCATTACCGATGGTGAAAATCATGAAGGTGGGGCAGTAGAAGCAGCCCAAGAAGCAGCCGAAAAAGGTATGCAGGTATTTGTATTAGGAGTAGGTTCACCGGATGGTTCTCCAATTCCAGCTGAGGACGGTAGCAACAATTTCCGTCGCGATAAGGATGGAAATGTTATCGTCACCCGCTTGAATGAGCAGATGTGCCAGGAAATAGCCAAGGCTGGCAATGGAATGTATATTCGTGTGGATAATACCAACTCTGCCGAGAAGGTATTGAACAATGAAATCGCCAAACTGTCAAAAGCTGATGTAGAAAGTCAGGTTTATACTGAATTTGATGAACAGTTCCAGGCTTTGGCATGGCTGGTGCTTATCCTGCTGGTGGTAGAAATGCTTATTTTGGAACGGAAAAATCCGCTTTTCAAAAATGTCAGACTATTTAAATAAGGAATGCTTATGTTACAAAAAACCTATATCACTCTGTTATTCTTACTTGTGGCAAGCAGTGCCTTCGCCCAAAAAACAGAAAGAGATTATCTGCGCAGCGGAAACAAGCTGTATAATGACAGCTTGTTTATCAAAGCGGAGGTAGATTATCGTAAGGCATTGGAAATTAACCCGAAATCAACAGATGCCATGTTCAATTTGGGAAACTCGCTCTTGATGCAGCAAAAAGCAAAGGAAGCGATGGAACAGTTTGAATCTGCTTCTAAGGTAGAGAAGGACAAGGATAAACTGGCACAGATTTATCATAACATGGGAGTTATCCTTCAGTCGTCCAAGCAGTATCCACAGTGTATAGAGGCTTATAAGGAATCTTTACGGAATAACCCGAAAGATGATGAAACTCGTTATAACTTGGCTTTGGCGCAAAAGCTGTTGAAAGACCAACAGCAAAATCAAGACCAGAATCAGGATAAGAATCAAGATCAAAAACAAGATCAGAAAGACGACAAAAAGGATCAGAACAAAAACCAGCAAGAACAGGATAAGAAAGACCAACAAAATCAAAATCAGCAGCAACAGCAGCAAAATAAGGATGAAATGTCCAAGGAAAATGCCCAACAATTATTGAATGCTGTGATGCAAGATGAAAAGAATGTGCAAGACAAAGTTAAAAAACAACTGCAAATTCAAGGAAAGAAGTTGGATAAAGACTGGTAATTTCTTAATTTTGGCAAATAAAAAAATAATTAGATAGCAATGAGGAAAGTAATTCTCTTATTCATATTAATAACATCGGTGCTCGGAGCATGGGCAGACGGAAATGTGACGTTTACCGCTTCTGCGCCTGATGTAGTAGTAAGCGGGGATCAGTTCCGGCTGACTTATACGGTTAACACTCATAAAGTCAGGGATTTTCGTGCACCTAATATCAAGGGGTTCGATGTCTTAATGGGACCAAGCCGTTCACAGCAGAGTAGTACACAGATTATAAATGGTAATGTTACTTCTACCAGCTCCATTACTTTTACTTATATTTTGATGGCTGATAAAGAAGGAACTTACACCATTCCTGGTGCTACTATTGTGGCAGACGGACAAAACAAAACTTCAAATTCCGTACAAATCAAAGTATTACCGCCTGATCAAACAAATGGTGTTGGAGGTGGAAACAATAGCGGTGGAAGAACTTCTTCACGCAGTCAGGTTGCCGGAAGCAAAATAACCAATCAAGATTTGTTTATTACCGCAACAGCAAGTAAGACTACTGTTTATGAACAGGAAGCCATCTTGTTGACATACAAAGTTTATACACTGGTAAATCTGAGACAGTTGTACGGGAAAATGCCGGATTTGAAGAATTTCCATACACAAGAAGTAGAACTTCCCCAACAAAAGACATTCTCTTTGGAGCATTATAACGGAAGAAACTATAACACTACCGTGTGGAGTCAGTATGTACTTTTCCCTCAGCAATCAGGTAAAATGGAAATTCCGTCTATTACCTTTGAAGGGGTTATAGCTCAACAAGTTGCCTCAGACGATCCTTTTGATGCTTTCTTTAATGGTGGAAGTAACTATGTGGAAGTAAAGAAAAACATTGTCACTCCTAAGCTAACCATCAATGTGAAAGCATTGCCCGATGGCAAACCGGCTAATTTCTCCGGAGGAGTAGGAGAGTTTACTATCAGTTCGTCTATAAGTACAAAAGAACTGAAAACAAATGATGCTGTAACCATTAAGTTAGTCATTTCTGGTACAGGTAATTTGAAATTGGTCAATACTCCGGAAGTAGCTTTCCCAAAGGATTTTGAAGTATACGACCCCAAGATTGACAATAAATTTACATTAACTCGCGAAGGTTTGTCAGGCAATAAGGTGATAGAATATCTAGCAATTCCAAGACATGCCGGCAATTTCACTATTCCGCCTGTCGAATTTTCCTATTTTGACTTAAAAAGCAATAGCTATAAAACAATAAAAACAGAAGCTTACAACCTAAAAGTGGAAAAAGGTGCAGGAAATGCAGATCAAGTTATTGCAGACTTTACCAACAAGGAAGATTTGAAAGTATTGGGACAAGACATCCGCTACATCAAAATGGGGGAAACTAGTTTAACTCGTAAGGGAGATTTCTTCTTTGGCTCAACGACATATTATCTATGGTATATCATTCCATTGGTTCTCTTCGTTGTTTTCGTAATTGTCTATCGTAAAAAAGCTATTGAAAATGCAAATGTAGCAAAAGTTCGTACTAAAAAAGCGAATAAAGTGGCTGCCAAACGCATGAAAAATGCAGGCAGATTATTAGCTGAAAACAAACAAGAAGCATTCTATGATGAGGTGTTGAAAGCACTTTGGGGATACATCAGTGATAAGTTGAATATCCCGGTTTCTCAATTGTCTAAAGATAATATCGAGGACGAATTGACCAAATATGGTGTTGCCCCCGAACTGATTAAAGATTTCATCGGAACATTGAATGAATGCGAGTTCGCCCGCTATGCTCCGGGTAATCAGAATGAAGCTATGGATAAAGTATATTCTTCGGCTGTTGAGGTCATCAGCAAAATGGAGAATAGTATAAAACACTAAATCAAAGGAGATTATAACAATGACAAAAATATATTTCATTTTGATATTCCTGATAAGTTTTGTCACAGTCTACGCACAGAATGAATCAGACTCTGCACAGGTTACCGCCCAAACAGAAATGCCACAAAGTGCTGCTGTGCAAACTTTCCCAACAAAGACAGAAGCCGATAGTGCATATATAAGAAACGACTTTGCAGCTTCTGTAGAGATGTATGAGAATATATTAAAAAACGAGGGGGAATCTTCCGATATTTATTATAATTTAGGTAACAGCTATTATAAAATGAATAACATTGCCAAAGCTGTCCTTAATTACGAACGTGCCTTGTTGCTAAACCCAGGAAATAGTGATATTCGTTTCAACCTAGAACTGGCTAGAAGCAAAACTGTAGACAAGGTAATCCCTTCTAGTAAAATGTTTTTCGTTACCTGGACTCAATCACTTATTAATACAATGAGTGAAAAGGCATGGGCACATACAGGCATCATCATGTTTATTCTGATGATATTGGCACTGTCTTTATTTATTTTCGGAAAACGAGTAGTCTTGAAGAAAGTAGGATTTATTTCAGCAATCTTTTTCTTACTAGTGACCATTTTAGCAAATATATTTGCCTCAGAACAAAAATCTGAATTAATTAATCATGATAACGCTATTATAATGGCTCCTAGCGTTACAGTCAAAAGTACTCCTAACCAAAGTGGAACAGACTTATTTATTCTTCATGAAGGTAGGAAAGTAATAATTAAAGATAATACGATGAAGGAGTGGAAAGAAATTAAACTGGAAGACGGTAATGTGGGATGGGTACCTACCAATGTTATTGAAATCATTTAAAACATAATCAATGGATATACAACAGTACATAGCAGCAGATAAAGAATTACTACTGAATTTGAACGGAAGCCAATCCTTATTTTGGGACGGATTCATGTGGGTAGCTACCAGTACAATTGTATGGGTACCTGTAGCTGCTATGCTGTTATATATCATAATTAAAAATAACAAAATTCAAGAAGCATTATTGACTATCGTTATGATTGCCTTAGTCATAACTTTAGCAGATCAAATAGCTTCTGGTTTATGCAAACCGTTTTTCGCACGTTTCCGTCCAACACAAGACCCCAATATTATGTATATGGTTGATATTGTAAACGGATATAGAGGAGGACGATTTGGCTTCATATCCAGTCATGCTGCCAACACATTTGCTATTTCTGTCTTTTTATCTTTACTAATTAAAAGAAAATCTCTTACTTTTATGCTTCTTTTTTGGGCCGTACTCAATTCCTATTCTAGAATCTACTTAGGAGTGCATTATCCGGGAGATATTCTTTTTGGTACTATAGAAGGTTGTTTCATAGGATATTTGATTTATCTCCTTTATAAATTTATTCAAAAAAAAATCTTTTATAAACCACGTTGCATTTCTAATCAATACACTGCCAGCGGTTATTTGATTAGTGATATTAATTTATTCTACATAATTCTCATTTCTACTTATTTCTTCATTATTATAGCAGGTATGATTGTGACTCATACACTCAATCTATAATCAGCAAATTAACCATTATAAATTTACATACAGTCAAAAATAGCACAAAAAGATTTGTTTTATGCATTTTTTTGATTAAGTTTATACCATGATTTAAGTACTCACTTTTATAACTAAATTTAATACATCATGAGAACAATAACATTTAATGAACTGCGCAGAATCAAAGATTCATTACCTAGTGGGAGTATGCACAGAATCGCAGATGAACTCAATATGACCGTAGAAACTGTACGTAACTTTTTTGGTGGACACAATTTCAAGAATGGTAAAAGTGTTGGAATTCATTTGGAACCGGGACCAGATGGGGGACTAGTAATGCTAGATGATACAACAGTTCTTGAAAAAGCCCTTCAAATATTGAGAGAAACTGAAGAAAAAGTAACGCAAGAAGCGTAATATAAAATCCCGGTTGAATGCAACATTCAATTGGGATTTTTTGTTTAACCTGAAAATCACTTAAAATATAGAATTATGGAAGATAAATTGGTAACCTTAGCAATCCTCACTTATGCTAAAGCACAGATTTTAAAGAATGTACTTGAGAATGAAGGAATTGAAGCGTACATTCACAATGTGAATCTTATTCAACCTGTCATATCTTCTGGAGTAAGGCTAAGAATTAAAGAAAGCGACCTGCCTCATGCTTTGCAGATTATAGAAAGTTCTGCATGGCTTTCAGAAGATATAATCAAAGGTAAGGAGAGCAGCTCAGAAAGAAATAAAGAAAAAAGAAAAGTACTTATCCCGATAGACTTTTCAAACTATTCTCTTAAAGCCTGCCAATTTGGTTTTTCTTTTGCTAATGCTATTAATTCAGAAGTTGTGCTTCTACATGCTTATTTCAGTCCTATTTATGTGCCTACAATTCCTTATGGAACTGATAATTTCAATTTTCAGATCGAAAGAGAAGAATCTGTAAAAAGTATGATAGAAACAGTGCACAACGAGTTGAATAAACTTTCTGATACAATCAAAAAGAAAGTTGAGTCGGGAGAGTTTCCTAATATAAAATATACTTGTATTTTGCGTGATGGTATTCCCGAAGAAGAAATCTTACGATATGCTAAAGAATATAATCCTCAGATAATTATAATGGGAACAAGAGGGAGAAGCCAAAAAGATATAGACTTGATTGGTAGCGTTACAGCTGAAGTTATAGAAAGAAGCAAATCCTTTGTATATGCTATTCCAGAACATACACCACTAAAAACATTCAATGATATAAAAAAAGTAGCTTTTGTGACCAATTTTGACCAAAGGGATCTAATAGCTTTTGACTCCTTGATAAATGCTTTTAAATCGTTTCATTTTGCTGTTTCCTTCATTCATTTAAGTACAGATAACGATGCATGGAATGAAATAAAACTAGCAGGTATTAAAGATTACTTTCAAAAACAATACTCTAAATTGGAACTATATTATAATGTAGTGAAAGAAGATAACATACTGAACAATTTGGACAACTATGTAAAAGAAGAAAATATAGACGTGATTTGCATCACAAATTATAAACGAAATATATTTGCTAGATTGTTTAATCCTAGCATAGCAAGAAAAATGATATTTCATGCTAATACACCTATATTAGTAATAAAATAAAGAATCAAGAAGGGTAGCACAAGCAAATCACAATGTGTTACCCTTCAACATATTAATGTTCACTTAGTATTTAATTAAACATAATACTGATTATATATCAAAAATGGCTCGCGTAAATAGACTTGAAAAAGGGATTGGTTGATTAATAAAGACGAAAATAAATTTTGCCATAACGCAAAAAACTAATATCTAAAGATACATAAACTTTAGATAATAACAAAGCCCAGACTGGAAAAGTCCGAGCTTTGTGCATAAATAAATAGAAAGATCGTATTAATATCCTAATTCTTTTTCCAAAGAATCATATTCAGCTCTATTTAACTTCCAATAAATATTTAGCAAATAATTTCCCCACAAAGCTTTATTATCAGGCTTTAATTCTTTTGCCTTCTCATAATATGGTTTAGCTTTCTCATACAACTCTTTAATCTTATTTTCGTTTTCATTGTATTTGGGATCATCAATAGCTAACTTTGCATTTTCCTCAACAATAATCTGGGCTGGGAAAAAATAACAATCACCAATCTTTGAATATGCTTCAGCAACTAAATCTCCGTTGTTTGAAATAATTTTATTAAATATAGCAACTGCATCATCATACTGCTTTTTCTCATACAATAAGATACCTTTTACATAAAGATAGTACGGAGTTTCACTCGTAGCAAGCAATTTATTAATTTGAGCCAAACCCTCATCAACCATACCTTTTTGAATATAATAATCCATAATATTACCAACAAAGTATTCTTGCTTAGGAAACAATTCAGTACCTTCTTTGATTACTTCAAGCCATTTTGCAGAATCACCACCTTCTTTCTGACCATATGTTTCAGCCAAGCACATTAATGCTCTATAACCTTCTTCTTTATGATTCTTACCTATATTGCCATATTTGATGACAGCTTGATTGTCTTTCAGCATATTAGCAGCTAAAGTTGCATAACAAGCATATAATGCATTCAAAGTGTCAGCCTTCAACTCATCATCATCAGCAAACATAGGCTCGTTTACTACATCAACAAATAATCCAAAATATTTTAGAGCATCAGCATAATCTCCTTTATTGTAAGCATCACCACCACCATTAACTAGGTTTAAACGCAAAGTCTTCAAAGCATCTGCATTCTTCTTTCTGAATTTGGGTTTCTTTAACTCACCACTTTGGACTTTAGCCTGCTCTATTTCATCGCATTTCAAGTAGAAGTCATACATCTTAGCTAAGCTGTTATAAAGCTTAGTTGTATCTGCCTGACCTCCGGGTAAATAAAGTTTCATGTTTTCTTCATCATAAATTGCTTTCTGAAAATCTCCAGCTAATTTCCATGTTTCCGGATCATTAGCGGTTTCAGGATTAGTTAAAGCCGGTTCGATAGCTTTTGCAGCTTCTTCAGGTTTGCTTTTCAAGGATTTAGCCTCCTTAACAACACTTACTTGTGCAGACACAAAGCAAGCTGTTAACAATAAAGCCACTGTAAATAATACTTTTCTCATGATTTTGTGGATTTAATAATACAATTTATTTTATTCTTCACTATTTGCTTCGGCAGTTAAATCTGAATTAGTATCAGAATTAGTAGTACCACCACTCTCTCCTTCAGTTATATTTTCAAGATCTGTATTTGAATTTTCATCTGTAACCTCTTCTTCAGATGTCACCTTACATACAGAGCCTATTTGGTCATTACGTTTCTCCAAATTTATCAATCGCACACCTTGTGTTGCACGTCCCATGATGCGGACTTCAGCGACTTTTAAACGAATTGTAATACCAGATTTATTAATAATCATCAAGTCATTCTCATCTGTAACAGACTTGATAGCTACCAATTTACCCGTTTTATCTGTAATATTCAACGTTTTTACACCCTTACCGCCACGATTGGTCTTACGATAATCTTCGATATCAGAACGTTTACCGTATCCTTGTTCAGAAACTACCATAATTGATTCAGCTTCAGGATCTTTTATACAAATCATACCGATAACTTCATCGCCACCATCTTCATCCAAAGTCATACCACGCACCCCTGTAGCCGTACGTCCCATAACACGAACCGCACTTTCGTGAAAGCGAATTGCACGCCCGTTACGGTTAGCAATAATGATTTCATTATCACCGTTAGTCATACGAACTTCAATCACTTTATCATCCTCACGAATAGTTATCGCATTAACACCATTCTGGCGAGGCCGTGAGTATTGTTCCAACAAAGTCTTTTTAATGACGCCATTCTTTGTACAGAACAGCACATAATGGCTATTAATGAACTCGGTATCATTAAGGTTTTTCACACGTAGATATGCTGTAACCACGTCATCGGAATCAATATTCAGCAAATTCTGAATAGCGCGTCCTTTAGCATTTTTAGTTCCTTCGGGAATTTCGTAAACTTTCAACCAATAGCACTTACCTTTCTGAGTGAAGAACATCATAGTATTGTGCATTGTAGCCGGATAAATATGCTCTACAAAGTCTTCATCACGGGTTTCACTTCCTTTTGATCCAACTCCACCCCTATTTTGGGCACGGAATTCTGATAAAGGAGTACGTTTGATATATCCCATATGAGATATCGTGATAACCATCTGATCATCAGCATAAAAATCTTCCGGATTAAATTCTTCTGAAGAATAAACTATTTCAGACCGACGCGCGTCCCCATACTTCTCTTTTACCTCTACTAACTCATCTTTGATTACTTTTTTACAAAGTTCATCATTTGAAAGAATTTCTTCATAATAAGCAATCTGTTTCATCACCTCTTCATATTCTGCGTGAAGCTGATCTTGCATCAAACCTGTTAATTGGCGCAAACGCATTTCTACAATAGCACGTGCCTGAATTTCACTCAGATTAAAACGTTCTATTAACCCTGCTATGGCATCATTAGGGGTTTTTGCAGCACGAATAATACGGATCACTTCATCAATATTATCAGAAGCTATAATCAATCCTTCAAGAATATGAGCACGCTCCTGTGCCTTCCGTAAATCATACTGAGTACGACGAATTACCACATCATGACGATGTTCTACAAAATATCTGATTAAATCTTTCAGATTCAACATTTTGGGGCGACCATGGACCAGAGCGATATTATTTACTCCAAATGAAGTTTGCAGAGCTGTCATTTTGAACAATTTGTTCAGCACCACACTAGCATTTGCATCACGTTTAACATCAATAACAATACGCATACCTTCACGGTCGGATTCATCATTTACATACGAAATACCATCAATCTTCTTGTCATTGACTAAAGATGCGATATTTTCAATCAATTCCTTCTTATTTACATTATAAGGAATTTCATTAACTATGATCTTGTCATGTGTAGTATGAGTTTCTATCTCAGCCTTAGCACGCATCACTACTCTACCACGTCCGGTTTCGTAAGCATCGCGTACCCCGCTTATACCATATATATATCCACCTGTAGGGAAATCCGGTGCTTTTACATATTGCATAAGCCCTTCAATATCAATATCATTATTGTCAATGTAAGCAATACATGCATCGATTACTTCAGAAAGATTATGGGTAGGCATATTGGTTGCCATACCTACAGCAATACCGGATGCTCCATTTACCAACAAGTTAGGAATCCGTGTTGGCATGACAGTCGGTTCCTGCAACGTGTCATCAAAATTATTCTGAAAATCAACAGTTTCCTTATAAAGATCCTGCATCATCTCTTCACCTATTTTCTTTAATCTTGCTTCCGTATAACGCATGGCAGCAGGGCTGTCACCATCAACAGAGCCGAAGTTACCCTGACCATCTACCAACGGATATCTCATAGCCCAATCCTGAGCCATTCTGACCAAAGCTCCATACACGGAAGAGTCACCATGCGGGTGATATTTACCCAAAACTTCACCTACAATTCTTGCTGATTTCTTATAAGCTTTATCGGAGGTATTTCCCAGTTCAATCATACCATATAAGATACGTCTATGAACCGGTTTAAAGCCATCGCGAACATCCGGGAGGGCGCGCGCAACAATTACTGACATTGAGTAATCAATGTACGACGACTTCATTTCCTCTTCGATGTTAATCTTTATAATTCTGTCTTGTTCTAGCATTTAAACAAATATTAATTATACATCTTTTTGGTTTACCAAAAACCACGCTAAAGTACTACTTTTATACGACATACGAAACAAAACCCATAAAAAAGTTAAGTCCATTAAATGTTTTTACTTATATAAGTAAAAAGTATCCCTATACCTTATTTTATAGTATATAGTGATTATCACTCCCACTTCTCATTTACTTTGTGAATAGTTCGCTATAACCCTTATTTTTGTTTAATCCATTTAGCCTGTCAAAGCTTGGCATACATTTTGTTATGCTAATATAAATAAGAAAACAATGGTATGCATTGTTATTATGTGTATCTTTGCACACTGGGAAATAAATACTATACTTTAGGAGGACGATAAATTTATGAACAATCAATTTACACAAAGAGTGTCCGATATCATCATGTATAGCAAGGAAGAAGCCAACAGGCTGCGAAATAGCTATATTGGTCCCGAACACTTGTTGTTGGGACTGATACGTGAAGGTGAAGGAAAAGCTATCGAGATTTTGTTTAATTTGCAAATAAACTTACAGGACATAAAAAATCAGTTGGAGGCCATTGTGAAAAACAATGCAGAAAATGACACCACCTATGACGAGAATATTAGCTTTAATGACAAAGCATCCAAAGTGTTAAAGCTATGTATTCTAGAGGCTAAGTTATTGAGAAACATTGCGGCTGACTCTGAACATATTTTGTTAGCAATTATGAAGGTCAAGGATAATGCAGCTTTCCACGTCTTGGAAAGCAATGGCGTAACATACGAAAAAATCAAACTCACTTTACAACCAGACACCCATGCAGGTCTGGGGTTCAGTGAGGACGAGGATGAAGACGAAGATATACGTCAGAGTCCAAGTGGCAATAAATCAAATGCAGCACAACAGCAGGCACGCCCGGCACAAAAAAAGCCGGCTAATGACACTCCTGTACTCGACAATTTCGGCACAGACATGACAAAAGCTGCCGAAGAAGGAAAACTAGATCCTGTAGTTGGCCGGGTGAAGGAAATAGAGCGACTGGCACAAATATTGAGCCGTCGCAAGAAAAACAACCCTATTTTGATTGGCGAACCGGGAGTCGGCAAATCTGCCATTGTTGAGGGACTTGCATTACGGATTGTGGAAAAGAAAGTATCACGTATCTTATTTGACAAACGAGTGATAGCTCTTGATATGACTGCCGTTGTCGCAGGCACTAAATATCGTGGACAATTCGAGGAACGTATTCGTTCTATCTTAAACGAGTTGAAGAAGAATCCTAACATCATTCTTTTCATCGATGAAATCCACACTATTGTGGGAGCAGGTTCTGCAGCGGGCTCAATGGATGCAGCCAATATGTTGAAACCCGCATTGGCCAGAGGCGAGATTCAATGCATCGGAGCGACGACGTTGGACGAATACCGCCAAAACATTGAAAAAGACGGTGCATTGGAACGTCGGTTCCAAAAGGTTATTGTAGAACCAACAACTGCAGAAGAGACACTTCAGATATTGAAAAATATCAAGGATAAATACGAGGATCATCATAATGTGAACTATACAGATGCAGCCCTTGAAGCTTGTGTGAAACTAACAGACCGATATATCACAGACCGTAACTTCCCCGATAAAGCGATAGATGCTTTAGATGAAGCCGGCTCGCGCGTACATCTTACTAATATCACTGCTCCTAAAGAAATAGAAGAACAGGAAAAACTGATTGATGAGATGAAATCTCTTAAAAATGAAGCTGTCAGGCTACAGAATTTCGAACTGGCCGCCAGTTATCGTGACAAAGAGAAAGAATATACGAATCAGCTTGATACCCTGAAGGAAGAATGGGAAAAAAGTCTGAAGGAAAACCGGGAAACGGTAGATGACGAACAAATAGCTGAAGTCGTTTCCATGATGTCAGGCGTACCTGTACAAAGAATGGCACAGGCTGAAGGAATGAAATTATTAGGAATGAAAGACGATCTGCTTTCTAAAGTTATCGGTCAGGACAAAGCAATCGCCACACTGGTAAAAGCTATTCAAAGAAGCCGTGTAGGCCTGAAAGATCCTAATAAGCCGATTGGTACATTCATGTTTCTAGGTCCGACAGGTGTCGGCAAGACTCATTTGGCCAAGGAGTTAGCGAAACTAATGTTCGGTTCAGCAGATGCACTTATCCGCATTGACATGAGTGAATATATGGAAAAATTCACCGTATCCCGTCTGGTAGGAGCACCTCCCGGATACGTAGGTTATGAAGAAGGTGGGCAGCTGACGGAGAAAGTAAGGCGTAAACCCTACTCTATCGTTTTATTGGATGAAATTGAAAAAGCGCATCCCGATGTATTCAACATATTGTTGCAAGTGATGGATGAAGGTCGGTTGACTGACAGTTATGGCAGAACTGTAGACTTTAAAAATACCATAGTCATCATGACATCTAATATTGGAACCCGCCAACTGAAAGAATTCGGAAAAGGAATCGGATTTGCCGCCCAGGTCCGTACTGATGACAAAGAATACTCGCGCAGCGTGATTACAAAAGCTTTGAATAAGTCTTTTGCGCCCGAATTCATCAATCGTTTGGACGAAATAATAACTTTCGACCAACTCGATCTGGATGCACTGACCCGGATTATTGATATTGAACTTAAGGGCCTTTACAGTCGTGTGGAAAACATTGGTTACAAGCTTGTTATTGACGAAGATGCCAAAAAGTTTGTAGCCACCAAAGGTTACGATGTACAGTTTGGAGCACGCCCATTGAAACGTGCCATCCAAAACAACTTGGAGGATGGCATCTCCGAGCTGATACTTGGATCAGAAATGGCAGCTGGTGACACGATCAAGGTAAGCTATGACAAAGAAAAAGACCTCATTGTCATGACTGTGGAAAAGTAAAGAGTCCAAAGTTATTCAAAAAATAACAGACAAAATGTCAGATATCACTGTATCTGGCATTTTTTTTGCCCATCATCCAACAAAAAGACGATTCAAACGTATATATAACATAATAACTTAAAACCATAAATAGTATGCAAAAAGGAAATATTGGGGTAACCACTGAGAACATTTTCCCCATCATTAAAAAGTTCTTATACAGTGATCATGAAATATTCCTCCGTGAATTAGTTTCTAATGCAGTAGATGCCACACAGAAGCTGAAAACCCTTGCATCTAAAGGTGAATTCAAAGGAGAGATGGGAGATCTTACCATTAAAGTAAGCTTAGGAAAAGATACCATCACCATTTCCGACCGGGGTATCGGACTTACAGCCGAAGAGATCGACAAATATATCAATCAGATAGCTTTTTCAGGTGCTAACGACTTCCTTGAAAAATATAAAGATGATGCCAATGCCATCATCGGACACTTTGGTCTGGGATTCTATTCTGCCTTCATGGTAGCCAAAAAAGTGGAAATCATCACAAAATCCCACCAAGAAGGAGCACAAGCTGTGAAATGGACTTGCGACGGAAGCCCTGAGTTCACTATCGAAAACGTTGAAAAAGAAAGCCGCGGATCGGATATTATCCTTTATATAGATGATGACTGCAAGGAATTTCTGGAAGAAGCACGTATTTCTTCATTGCTGACTAAATATTGCCGCTTCCTTCCTATCCCCATTGCATTCGGCAAAAAGAAAGAATGGAAAGATGGAAAGCAGGTTGAAACAAACGAAGACAACGTAATCAACGAAACCTATCCTTTATGGACACGCAAACCGGTAGAGCTGAAAGACGAAGATTATAAGAAATTCTATCGGGAGTTATATCCTATGGCAGACGAACCTCTGTTCTGGATCCACCTGAATGTGGATTATCCGTTCAATCTGACAGGTATTCTGTACTTCCCGAAAGTGAAGAGCAACATTGAATTACAAAAAAACAAAATCCAACTTTACTGCAACCAGGTCTATGTCACCGACTCGGTAGAAGGTATTGTTCCAGACTTCCTGACCCTGTTACACGGAGTGATTGACTCACCGGATATCCCGTTGAACGTATCCCGTTCTTACTTGCAGAGCGATTCCAACGTGAAGAAAATCTCCACTTATATTTCTAAGAAAGTATCAGACCGCCTGCAAGCCATTTTTAAGAATGACCGCAAAGAATTCGAGGAGAAATGGGATGATTTGAAGATTTTCATCAACTACGGCATGTTGACTCAAGAAGATTTCTACGAAAAGGCTAATAAATTTGCTCTGCTGAAAGACACAGATGACAAATATTATACTTACGAAGAATACCAAAGCTTGATCAAAGATAACCAAACAGATAAGGACGGCAACTTGATTTATCTGTATGCTACCCATGCAGACGAACAATACAGCTACATTGATGCGGCCAAAAACAAAGGCTACAACGTATTGTTAATGGATGGTCAGCTGGATGTAGCCATGGTAAGTATGCTCGAGCAGAAATTTGAAAAGAGCCGCTTCACCCGTGTGGACAGTGATGTAATTGACCACCTGATTGCTAAAGAAGAGCGCAAAGATGCCAGTTTGGAAGTTGGCCAACGCGATATTCTATCTTCCGTATTCCGCAGTCAGTTACCACAGATGAAGAAAGTGGAATTCAATGTGGAAACACAATCTTTAGGCGAGACAGGAACTCCTATCATGATTACCCAAAGTGAATATATGCGCCGTATGAAAGAAATGGCCAATATCCAGGCAGGTATGAGTTTCTATGGAGAAATGCCGGATATGTTTAACTTGGTTCTGAATGTCGACCACAAACTGGTGAAACAAGTTTTGAATGATGCGGACAACTCTTGCAAAGCTGCTCTTGAACCTATTGAAGCTGAAATGACCAGTCTGAATAAACGTCACGACGAACTTCACAAAGCACAGGAAGGTAAAAAAGCCGATGAAATACCTCAAGCAGAAAAAGATGAATTAAGTGATGTTGAGAAAAAGTTGGCCGATGAAAAGACCAAGAAAGAAGCTGTTTTAGGTGAATACGCAGGTGGTAACAAAGTAATCCGCCAATTGATTGACCTTGCTCTGTTACAAAACAACATGTTGAAAGGTGAAGCTTTGACAAACTTTGTAAAACGCAGTATCGAACTGATTTAACAAATCTATCACATTTTGCTATCAAAAGCGTCGGGAAGTTCATTTCCGGCGCTTTTTTATTCTAAAAAACGATTGGAAACGAAGATTTCTTTCTATATTTGGAGCGACACATACAAAGATTCGACATCCATGAAACATTATCTATATATACTTTTTCTTCTCTTTTTACTACTTCCTCCCATCCATGCACAGAAAGTGGGACTGGTACTGAGCGGAGGAGGTGCCAAAGGCCTAACCCATATCGGCATTATCCGCGCATTAGAAGAAAACGGTATCCCCATAGATTATATTGCAGGCACATCCATGGGATCCATTGTCGGTTCACTTTATGCCATGGGCTATTCTCCCGATGAAATGGAGGCTTTACTCAAATCCGATGACTTCAAACGCTGGTATTCAGGTAATGTGGAAGAGAAATACATCTATTATTTCAAGAAAAATCCTCCAACACCCGAATTTATCAACATCCGTATCTCCTTAAAAGACTCGCTGAAGAATGTCAAACCTCAGTTTTTGCCTACCAGCATTGTAGATCCCATTCAGATGAATATTGTATTTCTGCAATTATTCGGTCAGGCAACAGCTGCAAGCAAGGCCAATTTTGACAGCCTATATATTCCCTTCCGCTGTATAGCTTCGGATGTGTACAACAAAAGACCACTGATATTGAAAAAAGGAGATCTGGGAGATGCCGTACGTGCCTCCATGAGTTTTCCTGCCATGTTCAAGCCTATCGAAATAGACTCGATACTGGCATACGACGGTGGCATTTACAATAATTTTCCAGTGAATGTAATGCGTGATACCTTCCATCCAGATATCATTATAGGAAGTGCCGTATCCGCCAATCCGGGCAAACCCAAGGAAGGTGACATTATGGGGCAACTGGAAAATATGATTATGCAAAAGACAGATTACTCTTTACCCGATTCCCTCGGCATCCTCATGACCTTTAAATATGATGATGTCAATTTAATGGACTTCCAGCGCTTTGACGAGTTGCATGACATTGGTTATAAACGTGCCATAGAAATGATGGACTCCATAAAAAGCCGAATTCATCGAAGAATCACCCCCGAACAAGTGAAAGTTAAACGACTGGCCTATAAGAGCAATTTACCGGATTTCCGTTTCAAAAGAGTTAATATAACCGGTGCCAATGAACAGCAAAAGCAATATATACAAAAAGAGTTTCATGAAAACGACTCCGATGTTTTCACTATGGAGGATGTCAAACGAGCATATTTCCGTTTGTTGTCCGATAATATTATATCCGAAATCATTCCTCATGCCGTTTATAATGAGAAAGACCAAACCTACGACTTGAATCTTCAGGTCAAAATGGAGGCCAATCTCTCCGTTCGTGTCGGTGGAAACGTGTCTTCCAGTGGCTCCAATCAAGTCTATTTTGGTGCTTCTTATCAAAACTTGAACTATTATTCAAAAGAATTTAATTTTGACGGACAGTTAGGTCGGGTCTACAATAATGTACAACTTGCAGCACGAATCGATTTTCCAACCAAACTGCCTACATCTTATAAATTCATAGCCTCGATCTCTACCTTCGATTATTTCAAAGAAGCCAAATTCTTTTCCAACAAAGACAATCCGGCTTTCAACAAGAAAAGGGAAGAGTTTGTAAAATTGAAGGTGTCATTACCGTTTCTAAGCCGTAAAAAAGCTGAATTCGGTATGGGTATAGCCCGTATGGAGGACAGGTACTTCCAAACCAATATCATCGACTTCAGCGAGACAAAACATGATGAAAGCACTTATTCTATCTTCGGAGGCTCTATCGTATTGGAAGGAAGTACCTTGAATGCCCGCCAATTTGCCACACAAGGAAGTCGTGAAAAAATGGCTGCACAAATTTTCACCGGCACAGAACATTTCAGATCAGGTGTATCCAAAGTGACTAAAGGCACACCGGAGCCTTATAAAAAATTACAATCCTGGCTTCAAGTTTCATATCAGAACGAAACATACCATAAGGTAAGCCCTAAGTTTACTTTGGGAGCGTATCTGGAGGCATATTACTCATCCCGAAATTTCTCCAACAATTATACGGCTACATTAATGCAGGCAGGAGAATTCACTCCGACAGCCCATAGCAAAGTAACCTATAATGAGGCTTTCCGTGCTAATCAATATGCCGGAGTCGGCACCATGCCCATCTACCAGTTAAGCGAGTCTTTTCAATTACGCGGAGAATTTTATGGATTTATACCCATCTTTCCTATCAAGAAAGATGAATATGGACAAGCATATTACGGGAAAGCTTTCACAAAATTCGAATATCTTGGAGAAATTTCATTAGTCTTTCAATTATCGTTCGGTTCTATCAGTGCCTATGTAAATCACTATAGCTCACCGTCTAACGATTGGAATGTAGGTTTAACACTAGGCTGGCAGCTGTTTAATTCCCGTTTCGTCGAATAATTTTTAGAAAAAAGTTTTAGTAAAACGCTTGCATTTTCAAAAAAAGTCCGTATCTTTGCACCCGTTAAAACGAAAGAACAATAAACAATGGCCGCGTAGCTCAACTGAATAGAGTAGCTGACTACGGATCAGCCGGTTACAGGTTTGAATCCTGTCGCGGTCACATCTTTTTAGCAACAAGGTCGCGTAGCTCAACTGAATAGAGTAGCTGACTACGGATCAGCCGGTTACAGGTTTGAATCCTGTCGCGATCACGAAAAACCTCTGCAAAGTAATTTGCAGAGGTTTTTTGTTTACACCGTAGGGTAACAGTTATATCGGGTCAGTCCGAAAACGATATATGGTTTTACTGATGAGAAAGTGATTCAGGACTTTCCTCTGCGTGGCAAACCTGTTTATCTCCACGTAAGACGTCGTCGCTGGTATGACAAAGCTACCGGGGAAACGTTTTCCTATACCTACGATGATCTTACGGTCGAAGGGACGAAACTCACTCCTGAGTTCGTTGCTTTTTTAAAAGAAGAAGATTGAAACTACTGCGGCTAGCATAAGCTCCATTGCAGATGCTTATGGGGTAAAGGGGAAACAGTTAACTTCACAGTACAAGGAGTTTATCAGCGCATACAGACAGTGGGACCAGTTAGATCATGCCACAGAATATGTCCTGTTCAAACAGAACATAGGTCCTAGCCTTTGTATTGACGAGACTTCTTTGAGCTGCGGAGAATTATATACTGTTGTCACTAACCGTGCGGGACGTGGTGGCAAAGGTACGCTTGTGGCCATGATACGTGGCACGAAGTCTGAAGACGTCATAAAGGTGCTTGAAATGATTCATGTCTCCAAGCGCAAGACAGTCAAAGAGGTCACTTTAGATCTTTCGCCGACCATGATGCGAATGGCGATACCCGTAAGCAGCTGCTGGCAAGGGCTAAACATGTACTTGTCAAGCATTTTAGTAAATGGACTGAATCCCAAAGAATACGTGCGGAAATCATATAATTTCTTTCCTGAGACGAATAAATCTGTCTCATGAGACGAAAAAAAAACATTCCCTGAGATGAAATAATCTATCTCAGGGGATGTTTTACAAAGAAGTATCTTCGTTTTTTTCTTAGCACTTAATGTTTAACTCATCCAAAATCTTCCGCATGGCTTCAAAAGTAGTAATCCTAGTAGGTACAAGCGGAAGGCGGAGTTTATTCTCAATCATTCCCATAACGTTCAACATTGCTTTTACGCCTGCCGGATTGCCATCCACAAAAAGAAGCTTGAATAACTCGGCAAATTTATGGTGGATAGTCAATGCATTTGCATAATCTCCTTGCAATGCCAGTCTTACCATGCGGCTAAATTCGCGTGGAAATGCATTTCCGATGACTGATATGATTCCAACAGCTCCCAAAGTAATCAAGGGGAAGGTAATACCATCATCTCCCGAAATAACGTCAAAATTGGCCGGTTTATTCTTGATGATATCATCCATTTGAGTGATGTCACCGGAAGCTTCCTTGACAGCAATAACATTTTTGAAGTCACGGGCAATGCGCAGCGTGGTTTCTGCTTTCATATTTACACCGGTACGACCGGGAACATTATAGAGTACAATTGGGAGCTCTGTAGCCTCTGCAATTGCTTTATAATGTTGATAAATACCTTCCTGAGAAGGTTTATTATAATAGGGAACAACAGACAGAATGGCATCTATTCCGGTAAAATCGTCGTTTTGAAGCGTATCCACAATGGCGCGCGTATTATTTCCACCAACACCGAGCAGGATAGGTATCCGACCATTTACGCGTTCGATGACCATTTTCTTGATTTTCTTTTTTTCTTCTTCCGTCAGTGTCGGAGTTTCTGCCGTGGTGCCCAGCACACACAAAAAATCAGTATTGTTTTGAAGTTGATAGTCCACCAAACGTATCAATGCATCGTAATCAACGCTTTCATCCTCTTTAAAAGGAGTAATCAGCGCTACCCCCATTCCTTTCAATTTAGTCTGTATCATGAGTGAAATTTAAGTAATCTCTAATTAAATGACTCGCAAAAGTACGAATATTTTCGATTTCTACAGCAAATATAAGCTATAAAAAAGATTTCACTGGAAAAATGTTACGAAATGAGCGCTAAAAACTCATCTTCGCTCATTATCTGTACACCCAGCTTTTGCGCTTTTTCCAATTTGGCGGGTCCCATATTTTCTCCTGCCAGGATAAAACTGGTCTTGGCAGAAATGCTACCTACATTTTTTCCTCCATTCTTCTCTATCAAATCTTTATATTCGTCTCTGGAGTGATGGGTGAACACACCGCTGATTACAATAGACTGTCCGGCAAGCTTATTAGTATAGCCGCTCAGATCTTCTTCCTTCCGGTTAAACTGTAATCCGGCAACTTTCAGTCGCTCTATTAATTCTCTATTCAGAGGATTAGCGAAGTAGGAAATGATGCTTTGCGCTATTTTCTCACCGATTTCATCGATATTTATCAATCTTTCAAGATCTGCATTTTCCAGTTCTTCTATGTCAGTGAAGGACTTAGCTATTTTCTTTGCTACAGTTTCACCGACAAAGCGGATACCCAGGGCGAACAACGCTCGCTCAAAAGGCACTTTCTTACTTTGAGCAATACCCTTGACGATATTTTCCGCCGACTTATCTCCCATACGGTCCAGATTCCTGATATCGTCTACAGTCAGCTTGTACAGATCTGCCGTATCCTTAATGAGTCCTAACCGGTAGAACATATCCACAGTTTCCGGGCCTAATCCGTCAATGTTCATAGCCTTCCGGCTGATGAAATGCTCGATCTTTCCTTTTATCTGAGGTGGACAAGCCGTTTCGTTGGGGCAATAATGCGCAGCTTCTCCCTCGTAACGGATTAATTTGCTGCCACATTCAGGGCAATGAGTGATGAACTTCACTTTCTCACCTACCATCATACTTCGGGCATTTTTATCTACTCCGGTAATTTTGGGTATGATTTCGCCACCTTTTTCTACATAAACCATATCGCCGACATGCAAGTCGAGCCCTTCGATGATATCCGCATTATGCAGAGAGGCGCGTTTCACGATAGTACCCGATAATTGTACCGGATCCAGGTTGGCAACAGGGGTTACTGCTCCGGTTCTTCCCACCTGGTAAGTCACCTTGTTTAAGCGGGTCAATGCACGCTCTGCCTGAAACTTGTATGCGATGGCCCAACGAGGAGATTTTGCGGTGAAACCGAGGTTTTTCTGCTGTTTCAGGCTATTAACTTTCAAAACAATGCCATCCGTGGCTACAGGTAAATTTTTCCGTTCCGTATCCCAATAATGGATGTAATCAAACACTTCCTGCAGGCTGTGACACTTCTTCATATGGTCGGAGATTTTGAATCCCCATTGTGCAGCTTTCTGCAGGTTTTCATAATGTCCGTCGCAAGGAAGTTCTTCGCCTAATAAATAATAAAGGTAGGCATCCAGTTTGCGGGAAGCAACTATAGCAGAGTTTTGTAATTTCAAAGTGCCTGATGCGGCATTACGCGGATTAGCGAAAAGAGGTTCTTCGCGTGCCTCTTTTTCGCGGTTTAGTTCCTCAAAGACTTCCCACGGCATTAGTATTTCCCCTCTGATCTCAAATAATTGGGGATAATCACCATGCAAAACAAGGGGGATAGTACGGATTGTCTTCACATTATCCGTTACATCATCGCCTTTTTCACCGTCGCCACGGGTTACGGCACGTATTAATTTACCGTTTTCGTATGTTAGTGAGATGGAAGTACCGTCATATTTAAGTTCGGCACAAATTTCAAAATCTTCGTTCAGGGCTTTTTGAGTGCGATCATAAAAGTCAGATACCTCACCTTCGGAATAGGTATTACCCAACGAAAGCATTGGATATTTGTGTGTCACTTGCGTGAAATTCTTATTCAAATCGCTTCCTACTCGCATGGTTGGTGAATTTTCGTCCTGATATTCAGGATGTTCTCGCTCCATCTCCTGCAATTCCCGCATCATGTCGTCGAACTCTTTGTCGGAGATTTCGGGAGCATTCAACACGTAATAATTGTAGTTGTGCCGATGCAGTTCGGCACGGAGTTGATCTATCTTTTCTTTTGCAGTCATAGCTATTTCAGATTGTTTGAACGCAAAAATACAGGTTTCTCCTCTAATATTTGTACTTTTGCAGAAAATTAAAATTAATATGCGCATTGATATAATAACAGTTCTACCGGAGATGATTGAAGGCTTTTTCAATTGCTCCATAATGAAACGTGCTCAGAATAAAGGGCTTGCAGAAATACATATTCATAATTTACGTGATTATACTGAAGATAAATATCGACGGGTGGATGATTATCCTTTTGGCGGTTTTGCCGGAATGGTGATGAAAATAGAGCCTATAGAGCGCTGTATCAATGCCTTGAAGGCAGAACGGGAGTATGATGAAATCATTTTTACGACTCCTGATGGTGAGCAGTTCAATCAGCCAATGGCCAATACACTTTCACTTACCCAGAACCTCATTATCCTTTGCGGACATTTTAAAGGTATCGATTATCGTATTCGCGAGCATCTGATCACTAAAGAAATCAGTATTGGAGACTATGTGCTGACCGGTGGAGAACTGGCGGCAGCAGTGATGGCGGATGCTATTGTCCGCATCATCCCCGGTGTTATTTCCGATGAGCAATCAGCGTTATCCGACTCATTCCAGGATAATCTTTTGGCTGCTCCGGTCTATACAAGACCTGCCGATTACAATGGTTGGAAAGTTCCGGAAATTTTATTGTCCGGGCATGAGGCTAAGATTAAGGAATGGGAGTTGCAACAGTCTTTGGAACGGACGCGCAGACTCCGCCCGGATTTGCTGGGAGAGGAATAAAACAGTTGTATAAAAATGGAAAAAGGACATTCGTAATGAATGTCCTTTTTTATGTAAAAGAGGTGCGAATGATATTCACTTGTTATTGGTTATACCTCAAGCGCACCGATAATTTCTTTCACGGACTTGTATCCATGTCTATCGAGATAGTCATTTATACCTTCCGCTACTTTAATTGTAACTGCCGGATCGATGAAATTTGCCGTACCGATTTGGATGGCTGAAGCTCCGGCAAGCATAAATTCCACTGCGTCTTTCCAGTTCATGATACCTCCTAAACCGATGACAGGTATTTTTACCGACTGAGCTACTTGCCATACCATACGGAGTGCGATTGGTTTTACTGCTGCGCCGGACATACCACCTGTTACTGTAGAGAGTATAGGGCGCCTGCGTTCCGCGTCTATAGCCATTCCAAGCAGTGTATTAATTAATGAAACGCTGTCTGCACCGCCATTTTCTACTGCACGGGCTATTTCAGCGATGCTTGTCACGTTGGGAGACAGCTTTACGATAAGTGTCTTTTTGTAAGCTGCACGCACAGCTTTCACCACTTCTTCGGCTCCTTTTGCAGTGACGCCAAAAGCCATTCCACCTTGCTTTACATTGGGACAAGAGATGTTCAATTCAATGGCAGGAATTTTGTCAAGTTCATTAATGGCTTCCGCTGTTTTTACATAATCTTCTATGGCAGAACCCGAAACATTTACAATCATATTGGTTTCGATGTCCTTAATACGCGGATATATCTGTTCAACAAAGTAATTTACTCCCTTATTTTGCAGTCCCACAGCGTTTAACATACCTGACGGAGTCTCTGCCATACGCGGATATGGGTTACCTTCACGTTTGTGAAGAGTCGTACCCTTTACAATTATACCACCTATTCGCGTAATATCAATGAAATCGGCAAACTCTTCACCATACCCAAATGTGCCGGAAGCCGTCATCACCGGATTCTTCATTTGTAATTCTCCAATATTTACACTTAAATCTGCCATAATAGTTTGTTTATATTAAAAACCGGACCTTCTTTACATACACATAAATGTCCTTCCGTTGTATTTTCCACACAACAGAGGCAAGCGCCTATACCACACGCCATTGTATTTTCCAATGATACTTCACAAGCTATATCTTTACTTTTGGCATATTTAGCCACCGCCATCATCATAGGCTTAGGACCACAAGTGTAAATCTGCTCGAATTGCACCTTATTCAATATGGAATGTTGTGTCACATATCCCTTTTCGCCATGACTACCGTCCTCGGTAGTCGTATATACATCACCATAAGCTGCAAACTGCTCCAGTTGCAACAAGTCCTTATCGCTTCTTGCTCCCAGAAGGAACGTCGGTTTACTGCCGTTTTTAGCTAATTGCTCGCCCAGATAAAGCATGGGAGCTGTACCAACACCTCCACCTACTAACAGAAGCTTATCAGAAGCCTTTTCAAGCATTGTGAAGCCATTTCCCAAAGGAAGTACCACGTTGACCGTATCTCCGGCTTTTGCTTCGCCTAATTGCCTGGTTCCGTCTCCAATCAGTTGGATCAGAAACCACACTTCATTGCGTTGCCTATCTACATAATTAATGGAAATGGGGCGGCGCAAGAAAGTAGTTGGAGATCCGTCCACACGTATTTCTGCAAATTGTCCCGGAAGCATATCCGGAAGCGGAGACAGAGACGTCAGTTTCAACAGCACATAATTAGCGTGCAGTCGGACATTCTCAGTCACTGTCAAATCTAAAATGTATTTTTTCATTATCCTATATAAAAGAGGTGAATTTTATCTTTAGGGTACAAAGATAATGCAAATCGAATGCAGAACTTTCATGCTTGCATGAAAAAGTTATGCATTCGATGCTTATCTTATCCAAAGATATGGGAAATTGTGCAAATAGTCGTTTATGAGCCTTACTTTTCGGGTTTAAACGTCTCGTACGTATTATCGTCGAAGAAAATTCTTATTTCAGTGATTTTTCTGGGAGGCCTTTCTTTATAGATAATCTCTTGTTTTACAATCTCTTTAGTGGCATTTACAGGCGTTTCTAATGCGATTTCCTTGCGATTTTCGGCCGGACCTGTCTCTTTGGACGGATTTACGGAATTCTCAGCGAATAATGGATAGTCGAATCCACTCTCGATAGAAGAGTCAGAATCGGAAGACGTATTACTCATTTCACCTTGTCCAGTAAGTAACCATTCCAAATTTATATCATTATATCTTTGATGTAGGCGAAGAATAACTTCTGTACTTGGATACTTATTACGCGGACCTAAAATATGTGAGATGGTAGCTTGAGCTACACCAATACTTTCGGCAAATGCGCCTGCGGTTAATTTTTCCCGATCCATGATCATTTTGAACCTATCTTTTATGCTCATAATTGTTGCGACATAGGTGATATTTACAATTGTATTAATTTTCTTTTAGATTACAAAAGTAAAAAAATGAAATTACAAAAGCAAATTTAAAATGTGAATTCTTTCATATTACAATTGTATGTCAATTATTTCAAATGTTATTTGTACAAATGTGATGATATGTATTACCTAGATTTTTAACCCATATTTTTACTTTAATAAAACTATATATATTATTGGTTATTATGTGTATAAATTGAAGTTTTCTCCGTGATATATTCCATATTACAATTGTTTTCTCATTGATTTCTCTTTCTATAAACTCTTAGATCATATAAATTGTTATATGTATACTGATTATTAATATTTTAATTGTGATTTTATTCCTCGTTAACCCCTCTCCTATTACTTTTGTTATTTCATCATTATCTCATTAAAAACAGCTTTATTACAATTGTATATCATGCCTTTTGATTACGTTTGTTATATATATAATTGTTATATATCCAATTGTAAATATAGTGATATTACGTTTTTAATATTTCATAGTTGAAATAACAACTATTTCCTTTTCTAATTGCATTTATTCTTGATGATAGATTCGATATTGCAGAAAGAATTTGTTACACTAAAATAAGGAGAGTTCAATTGATATGTTCTAAAGTCTTCGTAATTGTAAATCCTTGCTTTATTTCTGTATAAATGATCGTGAACTTGGAATTTCTTAATTCTCAGGAGCTTATTTTAAACATATTTGATTGTAATACAGTGTATTATGCCCTATTTTTTAGTTCTAAAATTCTCTCATTCTAGAAAAATAATCTCTTTTTAAGTGAGAAATGACATAATGATAGTGAAAATAGCATTTTCTTCTCTATTACTGCTGATATAGTTAAAAGTATAATCTCTTCTAAAATAAGAAATAGATGATCTATTTCCATTGATCTGCTGACCACTTTCTAAATATAATTTTCCTTTTTCTAAGAAAAAGTATATTGTTTTCCTATAAAAATATGCCTGCTTTACTCGGGACAGGAGATTATATTATATAAAAACACATGGTCTATTTACATTAAACAGACCATGTGTTTATATCAGATAAATGGTCTGTTCATTGTATATAGACCATCTGTTTCAGCGAATATGTTGTATGTATTTCAGATACCCTTCCACACTCTATTACCTATGAACAGTACGTTTGAGAACAGTGGAAGGGGGTGAAGGAAAAGCTAAATTTCTTGTTTAATGAAGAGTGTATAGAAGAAAAAAGCTGTTAATGCAGAATCTTGAAGACCAGTTCGCGAAGAATATCCCCGTCACTTAAAGATGGATTTCCCACTCCTTTAGATTTTGCATCTGCATATCGTATTTCTCCGATAATTTGCATGGTCTTTACTCCATTATATCGGCGCATAGCTGCGAGATAGTCTTTGGCCTGCCAGGGGGTACGCAGTCCCAACATGTTGGCTATGCCTTGCTCCGATTTTTCAGGGGCATAATAGGCCAACATTAAGTTAGAAAAGAATCCAAAAAGTAAAGATAAAGTCATTTGAATTGGATTTGTCTTTGGATTTTCTTCAAAATATTTTATTATCTTATTAGCTTTCAGGACATCCTTTTCAACGAGGGCACTGCGTAATTCGAAGTTGTTATAATCCTTACTGATACCAATGTTCTTTTCTATCTGTTCGGGGGTAACGCGTGTATGACCTTTTGGAAGTGTAATGATCAGCTTTTCCAATTCTCCCGTGAGGCGACTGAGGTCGGCGCCAACGAAATCGGCCAGCATGGCAGTGGCTTTAGGTTCCACGTCAATACCTTTGCGTTTCATATAAGAAGTGATGAATGCAGGCAGTTGCGCATCCTTCACTTTTTTAGATTCAAACAGGACACCAGTCTTTTCGATTTCGGCAGCCAGCTTCTTCCTTCGATCTAGTACGCCATGTTTATGGCATATTACTAATATGGTAGAAAGCAGCGGTTTTTGGAGGTAATAAGAAAGCTCCTCCATATTACGGATATTCTGCGCTTCCTTTACCACCACCACCTGATGCTCGGACATCATCGGATAACGCTTGGCGGCATTAATAACGGTAGCTATATCCACATCTGCCCCGTAGACAACGGTCAGGTTGAACTCCTTTTCCGTTTCGGTCAGAATATTGTCTGTTATATAGTCGGCAATGAGGTCGATGTAATAGGGTTCCTCGCCCATGAGATAATAGACGGGACGGTATTGCTTCGCTCTCAGTTCCTTTAAGATGTCATCACACGTGATTTCCTGTTTTGCCATATTCGTTTTTACCAGTCGAATTTCAGATGTTTTACGGTTTTCTTCTCGTCGATAATCATACGCAGGGATGCGATGCCGATTTCAACGTGCTCGGTTACGTAATTTTGGGTAACCAGATTATCGCTTTTATCGGTTTTTACTCCTTCAGGAATCATTGGTTGGTCAGAAACCAGTAAGATGGCTCCGGTAGGGATGTGATTGGCAAAACCGCAGCTGAAGAGAGTCGCTGTTTCCATATCAACGGCCATGGCACGGGTTTTCTTCAGATATTCCTTGAATTCCTCATCATGCTCCCAAATACGGCGGTTGGTAGTGTATACGGTACCTGTCCAATAGTCGCGGGCATGGTCGCGAATGGATGAAGAAACGGCACGCTGCAACATAAATGCCGGCAGTGCCGGTACTTCGGGTGGGAAGTAGTCATTAGAAGTTCCTTCGCCACGGATGGCAGCAATGGGAAGGATGAGATCCCCTATTCTGTTTTTCTTATCAATACCACCGCACTTGCCCAAAAACAGGCAGGCTTTGGGCTGTATAGCACTTAGTAAATCCATGATAATTGCAGCGTTAGGGCTTCCCATACCAAAGTTGATGATGGTCATGCCTTCTGCTGAAGCAGACGTCATATTAGCGTCCTTACCAAGAACGGGCACGTTGAACTTCTCCGCAAAAATATCCACATACTTGTTGAAGTTAGTCAACAGAATATACTCTCCAAAGTCCTCAAGCTTACGTTTTGTGTAACGAGGCAGCCAGTTAGCTACGATTTCTTGCTTTGTTTTCATAAGATTTCATTAAATTTGTTCCCTAATACTTTAAGGAGCGATTATTTAACTCACAAAAGTACAATAAAAAAGTAGAATCAGGAAATTAAAACAGGATGAAACAGCATTTATTACTATTGCTATTTGGTTTGTTAAGTAGTGTTGTATGGGCACAGGAACAAGCACAGTGGCAGAATAATGACAGCCTGCGTTGGGAAGTTGCGGCCAGGGAACTGCAAGCGGGACATTATGAGAAAGCATGTAGTCTCTATATGGATGTGAATAGCCACATAATAGCTACTTATCAGGACATCAATTCTCGCAAAGTCGAAGATTTGCGAAACAAATACTCCATAGATGAAGTACAGTTGCAGAGAAATCTTCAGCAGAGTCGTTTGCTGCGTCTGATGTGGATTGCAGGAATCATTCTTATAGCCGTATTTATAGGCTGCGTTTTCTACATAAGAAAGCAAAACAGGCTATTGTCGCGTTCGCGTGAAGAACTGAATCGTGCGAAGACTTTGGCTGAAGAGTCTATCCGTAACAAAAGTCTGTTCCTTTCCAATATGAGCCATGAAATTAAAACGCCGTTGAATGCTCTTTCCGGATTTGCGGAGGTGCTCACGATGCCCGGTATTGATGAAGGGACGCGTGAACAGTGCAATGATATTATCCAGTTGAATTCGGAATTATTGTTGAAGCTGATTAATGATGTGATAGATATTTCGTGTCTGGATGTGGCGAATATGAAGTTCAATATCAAACATTGTGATGCTGTGTCTCTTTGCCGGAATGTGGTGAAGACCTTGAGTGCCATTAAGCAGACTGATGCGGAAATGATGTTTGAGACTGAACTAACTTCGTTGGAATTGCAGACCGATGCAGAACGCTTGCAACAGTTATTGATTAATTTGTTGGTGAATGCTACCAAATTCACGAAGGAAGGCAGTATCACATTGAAGCTGGAACAGACAGATGATAATAAAGCGCAGTTTTCAGTGACCGATACCGGCTGTGGCATTCCTTTAGAGAAGCAGTCACGCATCTTCGGACGTTTTGAAAAGCTGAACGAGAAGGCGCAAGGAACGGGGCTTGGCCTGTCCATCTGCCAGTTGATAATCAAGCGTTTGAATGGTGACATCTGGATAGATTCAAGCTATACCGGAGGTTCCCGCTTTGTATTTATGCACCCTATAGTACAGGAGGTGCGGTCATGAAAACGATAGGATTTATCATACTTTGCCTGTTGATGCCGGTGTTGATGCTGAAAGCGGAAGATACGCTGTCCGCCCGTGAGAAATTGGAAACAGAACAGCTCCTCTCCGCTCGGGATAAACAGTTGCGTGACAGCATTTTCTTTATCTATCACTCCATGTCGGAAGATACCGCAAGGCGTGTGAAGTTCATGCGTGACATGTTGCAGAAGAATATTGGTGAGAAATGGTCGGTAGAATTGCTCGATTCAGCATTAGTATTGGCTGTCGACAGCCAATATAGAGAAGAAGAAGTTGGTATTCGTTATGATTACTATCGTCATTATAAGTACCAGGTCGATACGGCACGGATGAACCAAGCCTTCAATACCTTGCGAACCGTCAGCCGGAAATATAAGATTTATGATCTTTATTTCACGGCGTGGGGAGATATTCTTCAGTTCAGCACAGTGCGGGGAGATACGGAATATGTTCTTCTGGAGGCAGGACGTATGGAAGAAGAGGCCCGGAAATTGAATAATGTAACGGGCATTTACAACTCTGTGCTGACTACTGCCAGAGCTTTGAGAGCTTCTAAACAAGAGGATGAAGCAGTTAAGAGATACCGGGAAGCGTTGGAAATCCCCTATCTGCCTAAAGTGGATAAGGCAACGGTCTATAATGAAGTGGCCACTATTTATCAACTAAGAGGAGAATATGACAACATGCTTTCCGAGCTGAATATGGAGCGTGACATGATGGAGCAAGTATTGAAAGAATCACCTGAAAAGGCGGACAGTTATAGAGACAAAATGTTGGATATGGAACTATCGTACTGTGCCGTCTATCTGGATAATGCCGATCTTGGCAACCTGTTGAAGCATCTGCAACAAGCCCGGAAGTATTATTCATCAAACACTTTGTTCTCTTATAAGATAAAATACCGCATCATGTGGGGTGGATATTATTGCTTGAATGGAGACTGGGATAAGAGTTTCAATGAGTATGATACTGCTCTGGCTTCATTTGACGGCACGCAGCCATTGTATAAAATGTCGGTGTTTATCATAAAAGGAAACGCCCTTGAGATTGCGGGACGCTATAGGGAAGCTGCTGAGAACTACCTCCGTGGCGCAATCGAAATGGACTCCCTGAACCGGGATGTATTGCGTCTGCACGAAGAAGCGCATCAGGCTAACTACCTCATTCGCCAGGCTTTACTGGAACAGGCAGTGGCGGAGAGACATTATAATCTGCTGTTGGTGGGGTTGATTGTGTTGGTGATTGCACTCTTGGTAACATTGCTGGTTCGTGGCTTGCATGTGAATCGGATGCTGCTCAGTTCGGAAAAAGAAACGCGTGAAGCGTTGGAAACGGTGGAAGCTGCTAATAAAATGAAAGAGGTTTTCTTGCGCAATATCACCTACCAGATACGCGAACCGCTGAATATGGTGGTCGGTTTCTCCGAGGTGCTTTCTACTGAGAAAGGGTTGTCGCAGGAACAGATGGAGGAATACGCTGCTTTGGTGAAGAAGAGTGCCGGGCAGTTGTCTCAACTGATATTTGACGTGCTGGACCTTTCCCGTCTGGAATCCGGTATGATGAAGTTTAGTGTTGCGGAGTGTGATGCGGTGCAATTATGCCGCGATGCCAAGATGATGGTGGAGATGCAGGAAGGGAATGCGGTGCACTTACAATTCGATACAGAACTGGAGGTGTTAATGATACAAGCGGATAGCGGACGTTTCATGAAGCTGCTGTCGTCTGTGCTTTCTGCTTCTGAGGAGTACCAGGGGATAGCTTGGGTGGATTACACTTTAACCCGTGAAGATGAGTTCATGAAACTTGTCGTACATGGCAGCCCACTGCTGAAGGCAACGGAAGAAGAACAGCAACTCTGTCAGATACAGCATGACATCAACCGGCTTTATCTGGAAACTTTCAAGGGAAGTTATCAGATTGAGGTGGAAAATGGTAAGAAAGTAATTGTAATCACTTATCCTATATAATATAATGTTGTCACTAAACCTCCCTGTATTCGATGCCAAAGTGGTGAACCGTGAAGGAAAACCTGTCATTTTCGACGTGATACGCCGCCGTTATGTGGCGCTTACGCCCGAAGAATGGGTGCGCCAGCATTTTGTGCATTTCCTCTTGAATCATAAAGGATACCCGCAGGCATTGATGGCAAATGAAGTGCAGGTGCAGCTGAATGGTACAAAGAAGCGTTGCGACACTGTGCTTTACCGTCGCGACCTGACGGCAAGGATGATTGTGGAGTACAAAGCTCCGGATATAGAAATCACCCAAGCGGTGTTCAATCAGATTACGCGCTATAATATGGTGCTGAAAGTGGATTATCTGGTTGTGAGCAATGGGCTTCAACATTATTGCTGTCGCATGGATTACGAAAAAAATAGTTATACTTTCCTGCCAGATATACCTGATTATCAACTACTATAAGGTTAGCATTATCATGGCTGAAATGAGGTTGTGCCAGCGTTTTGACACAACCTCATCCTGAATTACTACTCTTTTTTCCTGCTGAATCGCTCCTGCAACTTCTGCATTAGCTCATAGAAATTCGGAATGTAGACTGTGGCAAGCAACGTATTCAGTGCCATACCGAATACTACTGCGGCTCCCAGTGCGATACGACTCTCCGCTCCCGCTCCTGAGGCAAAAAGCAATGGCATCACACCGAGTACAAACGCCAGCGATGTCATCAGGATAGGTCGCAAACGGATATGACCTGCTTGGAATGCTGCATCACGGATGGAGTTTCCCTCTGCGCGGAAATCGCGGGCGAACTCTACAATTAGAATACCATTCTTTGCGGACAGTGCCACAAGCAGGATAATACCGATTTGTGTATAGATGCTGACCGGTGTTCCCATTACTAGGCACCCGATCATTGCTCCCAGCAGTGCCACCGGCAGTCCCATAACCGCAGATACCGGACTCGTCCAACTCTCATATTGTGCTGCCAGTACCAGGAATGCAACCAGTAAGGCCATCAACAGTACAGTACTTGTGGTGGTTCCTGCCTGTGTTTCCTGATAGGCAACCGAAGTCCATTCGTAGCCAAATTCATCTCCTAATTGTTCGCGGAAGAGCTCTTCCATTTGCTGAATCGCTTCTCCCGAACTGCTTCCCGGCATCACGTTGCAGGTGATGGATGCGGTGGAGTACATATTGTACCGGTTTATCTGGTCCATCCCCAGTTGCTCTTCCACTTTGGTGAAAGCTGAGAACGGCACCATCTCTCCTGCCGCATTCGGTACGCTCAGTTTCAATACATCATCAATAACCCGCTGTGCATGGTCTCGCGCACCAAGTTTCACTTGATAAATACGTCCGAATTCCACGAAATCATTCACGTAGGCAGCTCCCATATAGTACCCCAATGTGGTGAAAACACTGTTTAACGGAATGCCCATCAACTGTACCTTATCACGGTCGACATTCAAGAAATACTGCGGCACGTTAGCTTGGTATTGGCTGCTGACACTGGCCAATGCAGACTTTGTGTGATATGTTTCCATCAGTGCCTCTACAGCGCGTTGCATCTCTGTCGCACCCAGATTTTTCCGATCTTCCAATTGCAACTGCAATCCTCCTGTGGCACCCAGTCCGGGAATGGCCGGAGGAACCATGGCGAACACTTCCGCCTCCTGTATGCCGTATGCCTGCGCATTGAAACGGTTGACGATAGCCTGTGCGGTGTGTTCCTTGCCTTTGCGTTCATCCCAGTTTTTCAGAATCACGAAATAGGTTCCGGAGTTACTCTGTTCCCCTCCGCCCATCACGGAGAAGCCGGATATGCCGATGTAGTTTTTCACTTCGGGATAGCTGTTGAGGATTTCATTGATTTCCCGTCCTACGGTTTCCGTCCGTTCCAAACTTGAGGCGGGCGGCAACTGCACCACAGCGAGGAAATATCCGTCATCTTCTTCGGGGATAAATGTACTGGGCCACTTGATGAACAGAATAACTGCCAGAGCCGTAAACACTGCATAAGACAAAAGTGCGGCGCCCGGACGTCGGAGTAACCAGCCTACGGTCCTGTCGTATACTCCCTGTGTCTTGTCGTACACAAAGTTGAATCCCCGGAAAAGTGGAGATTTGGCAGGTTTGGTAGGTTGCAATATCAGAGCACACAGTGCCGGAGTCAGTGTCAGCGAGTTTATGCCACTCAATACGGTACTGGCGGCAATAGTCAGTGCAAATTGCTTATAAAGTTGTCCCGAAATGCCGCTGATGAGCATTGTGGGGATGAATACGGCAAGCAACACCAGCACCACACCCACAATCGGGCCGGTAATCTCTCCCATCGCCTTGATGACTGCCTCCCGGGCACTGTATTGCCCGGTATCGAGCAATCGGCTCGAATTTTCTACCACCACAATGGCATCGTCCACCACAATGGCTACGGCAAGTATCAGTCCGAAAAGCGTCAGCGTGTTGATGGAGAATCCGAAGAGTGCCATCACTGCCAGAGTACCGATGAGTGATACGGGAATGGTGATACACGGAATGATGACTGCTCGCCAGTTTTGCAGGAAGAGGAAAATAACGAGTACCACAAGTAAGGTCGTTTCCAGGAAAGTCACCAGCACTTCGTCCACCGAAGCATGAATGACATCTGTCGTATCCAGCGTCACACTATAATCTATACCTTGCGGAAAGGATTGCGACAGTTCCTGCATCTTGGCACGCACCCCTTTGGAGACATCCAGTGAGTTGGAACCGGGCTGCTGGTAGATGGCAATGGCGGCAGTTGGCTGTCCGTTCAGGCGTGAAACGACGTTGTAGGATGCCGAGCCGAGGTCGATGTGCGCCACATCTCTCAAGCGAAGCACCCGTCCGCCTGTTTCGGTGCGCAGAATGATATTGCCGAACTCTTCGGGAGAAGAAAGTCGCCCTTTCACCGTAAGAGTGTATTGATAGGCGGGCGAACCACTGTTGCCGGAGGTTCCGGTTGCCGGCAGAGGTTGCCCGACGGTTCCGGCGCTGACTTCCACATTTTGCGCCTGTATGGCTTGGTACACATCGGATGCGGAAAGGTTACGGATACGCAGTGCTGCCGGGTCCAGCCAGATACGCATGGAGTAGTCGCCTGCTCCCATTACATTGACGGCGCCTACACCGGGCACGCGTGTCAACTGGTCGGCCAGGTTCAGTGTGGCATAATTACTGAGGTAAAGTCCGTCGTACTCCTTATTATCTGACGTCATTGTGAGGAACATGACGATGTTCGATGACTGTTTCTGCACCGTCACTCCCTGTACTACCACCGGTGTCGGCAAGGAAGCCTGCGCCACACTGACACGGTTCTGCACCTGTACGGTCGCCATGTCGATATCTGTTCCAACAGCGAAGGTGATGGTCAGCGAATAAGCACCGGATGAAGAAGAATTGGATGACATATAAAGCATGCCGTCTACACCGTTTACCTGCTGTTCGATAGGAATACCTACGGTTTGTGCCACCGTCTGAGCATTGGCTCCCGGATATACGGCGCTGACCTGTACGGTTGGCGGAGTAATTTCCGGATACTGCGCGATAGGCAGTATGCCCAGAGTGACCAATCCTGCCACTACAATCAGTAGCGCCAACACAGTAGCGAAAATGGGGCGGTTTATGAAGAATTTTGAAAACATGAATGTTAGGGTTTAGTTGTTAACTATTTAGTTGTTAATTATTTGCTGATAGGTTTAACCCTCATCCCTTCCCGCACTTTCATCAGCGCTTTGGTCACGTAACGTTCTTTAGGAGAGAGTCCGCCGGTCACTTGCCGGAGAGTGTCATCTATCAGTTGTCCCACCTCGATGTGGCGATAACGAACCATATCGGAGTCATTCACTATGTACACGTATTTTCCTAATTGGTCGGTGCCGATGGAGGCTTCTGAAACGAGTACCGCCTGACTTTCTTTGCCGTATGGCAAAGTGATGCTGACATAGAGTCCGCTTTTCAATAATCCTTTTGGGTTATCCAGCCGGGCACGCAGGTTTAAGGTTCCGGTGTTCAGGTCTACATTGGGTGCAAAGTAATCTAATGTAGCGGGATAAGGCTGTATACCGTTCTCACCAAGGTTGACGGTGACTTGTCCCGGTAGTGTGTCCTTTTGTTGGGATTCTCCTTGTTGCATCAGCATGGCAAGCCATTGATTGTCAGCAATATTAAAGTAGGTATACAACTGGTCATCCTTATAGATCGTGGCAAGCGTGACGGGTTGCACACTGCCACCTACATAACTGCCCACATCGACTTGATTCCGGCTGACAGTTCCGTCAAACGGCGCCCGGACTGTGCAGTAACCCAGATTCGTGCGTGCCGTATTCAGCGCAGCTTCGGCATTGCTGACTGCCGCTTGCGAAGTGGCGACATTCGATTTCGACTGTAACACCTGTATCTGGCTTACAGCATCGCTTTTCACAGCTTCCAGCATACGGGCATAGTTGTTCTGGGCATATTCCAGATTGGCTCGGGCGGTGTTCAGTTCCGCTTCCGCCTGTTCCACATTGTCCTGGTAAATAGTGGGTTCGATGACAAACAACACCTGCCCTTTCCGGACTCTGCTTCCCGGAGCATAGGCGATAGTTTGCAGGGTCCCGTTCACCCGTGCCACCAGGTCAACGGTCTTTTCCGAACTCAGATAGCCCGGATACTCTTTAGTCAGTGTGATGTCTTTCACCACCGGACTGGCTACGCTTATCTCCGGAACGGGCATCGCTCCGCGCGCTGCTTCTTTTTTGTCCCCACACCCCGTCAGCAACGGAATCAGCGTGAGGATGATGTACATTTTATTTTTCATATATGGTTATGGTTTAGGAATTATTACTCAGTTCTCTTTATATCCTCCTCCCAGTGCCTGGTACAATGACACCAGATACAGCAGTGAACTACCCTCCGCCTGCGTCAACTGGTTTTCGTACGTCAGTAGCGAACGGAGTGCATCCAGTACATTCTGGAAAGGGCTAAGTCCCTGTTTATAAAGCTCCAGAGAGAGTTTCAGCGTCTCTTGTCCCTGATTTCGTACTTCCCGGAGGGCGACAATCTGCTTGATGGAATTCCGGTAATTATTCATCGCATTATCCGTTTCCTGTACGGCGGTGAGCACGGTTTCGTTGAAGTTATGCACCGCTTCATCCAGTTGCGCACGTGCCTGTTTGGTAGCATTCACCAGCTTTGTTCCGCTGAAAAGTGTCCAACTGAGGGTTGGGGCAATTTCAAACGTCATGCTTTTCCGCCTGGTCAGGTCTTTCAGATCCCGGGCGGCATATCCTACAGATCCTTTCAGGAATACTTGTGGCAGCCAGTCGCTTTTGCTGGCTCCCAATAGTGCAGCTTGTGCGTTAACCAGTCTCTCGGCCTGACGCACATCCGGACGACGGAGCAATAAATCAGCGGGTAATCCTACTCCGACGGGTTCCATGTAGTCGGGCAACTTTCCGATTCTTTCCAATGTAGGGCGTATTTCCTGCGGATAGGTTCCCAGCAGAATAGCCAGTGAGTTGATGTATTGGCTGATTCCGGATTCCAGTTGCGGAACAGATGCTTTAGTGCTGAAATACACCGACTTAGCCTGTGCTACATCTAGTTTCGATACAAGTCCCGTGTTGTAGCGTACTTCGGTGATGTTGAGCACTTCCTCCTGCGTTCGGCAGTTATGCATTACCACTTGCAGTTCCTGCTGTAGCTCCCGCAAGTTGATGTAGGCCGAAGCGACTTGTGCACATAGGGATATCTGTACGGAGATGTACTCTTCACGGCTGGCTTGGAATGTTTCCCGTTGTGCCTTCACCCGTTGCCGGATGCTTCCGAATATATCCAGTTCCCAACTGGCATTGAGCGACGCATCATAATAATGCGTGATGGATTGGGGCAATTCGGTAGTGTTGCCACTGCTTTGCTGGCGGAGCCATCCGCCATTTAAAGTAATAGAAGGGAAAAAATAACTGCGCTCCATCCGTAGGCTGGCACGTGCCTGTTCCATGCGGTCTATAGCTGCAAGTACGGAATAGTTTTCGCCGGATGCCACGCTGATAAGCGAGTCCAGCACCGGGTCGTTGAATGCTTTCCACCACTGGTCGTCTACCGGTAATATTTGTCCGCTGAATAAGTTGTCATTCGCGGATGCCATGGTAGAATTAGCGGTTCCTGCGGAAGTAGGGACCGTTTTAGAGTTCGGAACCACCGTATTCCCCCAGCCTCGGGGCAACGGTTTTTCCAGATAACGGTTGCCATTCTGTGCCGTGACGGCGGAACATAGGCACGATAAGAGCAGCACGCTGCCCCAAGCTTTAATCTTCATAGGTTTAGGTTGTTTTTGTGATACAGGCTTCATAACAACCTGGAACTCTATTTGTTTAGAGAAGATTAGGGAGGTATAATGGGATTCTGGCAGATGAATGTGGGTTGGTGTGGGTGATCTATAATTGAAGAAATGAATTAAAGATTGCTGATAAACTTTTGATAGATTATTGGTAATCAATAGATTGTATTTACCGAGTATTTACTACAGAGTGTAAAAGCATTTACTTCAGGATGTAACGACCTTTACCGCCTATTGTAACGACTTTTACCTCCTATTGTAACGACCTTTACCTCGGCATGTAAATGGAGTTACCGTGCGGGGTTAACAAAGTTACCATTTGGGGTAAACAGAATTTTCATGAAGGGAAACGATTGTGTACTTGTATAGTGTGTCTTTTCCTAATTTAGCTAGACGCTTTTTCTGTTTATAAACGATATCAGTAGACGGTTCTTTAGAATATTGTACTGATCCAGTAGTCACTTCTTCCGAAGTCATGCTGATATAGTATACACAGCAAAGTTCTTTTTTACCAATAGGAGAAAAATAATTTAGTAATAGGCTAATAATAAATTGGAAAATAAATTATCATTTATTTGTATATTGAAAACATAAAAAGCCCCTGCAAATAAAAACTTACAGGGGCAGACATTTCTTTTTGAGTAACTTATGGATTATTCCGCAGTCTTTCTTCTTCTCGTTGTCTTTTCCTTTACCTCTTCCTTGTGTTCGAGGGTTACACCAGCCAATTCCGGGTCAATCATGATACGTCCGCAATATTCGCAAACGATGATTTTCTTACGAGAACGGATATCCAATTGTCTCTGGGGCGGGATTTTGTTGAAGCAACCACCACAAGCGTCACGTTGTACATATACAATACCCAATCCGTTGCGAGAGTTCTTACGAATACGCTTGAAAGATTGGAGCAAGCGCGGTTCGATCTTAGTTTCAAGTTCTTTAGCTTTGTCTCTCAGCTTTTCTTCTTCCTGCTTGGTTTCAGAAATGATTTCGTCCAGTTCGTTCTTCTTAACGTCCAGGTCTTTCTGTCTTTCATCCAACGCTTCTGTACTCTTTGCAGCTTCAGCAGATTTCTCCTGTTCCTGTGCAGCAAACTCTTTGATTCTCTTATCGCAAAGCTCCATTTCCAGAGTCTGGAATTCGATTTCTTTGCTCAGGAAGTCGTACTCACGGTTGTTGCGTACATTCTCCTGTTGTTCCTTGTATTTTGCGATAGAAGCTTTTGAAGTTTCAATCTCCACTCTCTTGGTAGCGATAGCCGATTTCAGTTCGGCTACTTCTGCCTTAATTCTGTCGATACGAGTGCTCAGACCGGCGATTTCATCTTCCAAGTCCTGTACTTCCAGCGGAAGTTCACCTCTTAAAGTCTTGATTTCATCAATCTTAGACAACATAGTCTGCAACTGGAACAGGGCTTTCAACTTCTGTTCCACGGTCAATTCCTGAGGATCTTTTTTTGCTTCTTTAGCCATTTTACTTATAAATATTTTATGGGGTTGGTATTCACTTTACACTGTTGCAGCGCAAGGTTAGGAAACAACTCCCGGATTATTGTATAGAATATTTCTTTTGTATATTGTTCGCTTTCGTAATGTCCTATCTCTGCCAACAGAATATCCGTATCGTGTCCGAAGTAATCGTGATACTTGATTTCTCCGGTGATGAACACGTCTGCGCCGTTGCGTATGGCAAGCGGCATCAGGAATGCTCCGGCTCCTCCACACAGTGCCACGGTCTGTATTTCACGCCCGGTCAGCTTGTTATGCTTCAGACAGCCCACTTCAAAGGTCTTCTTGATGCGTTTCAGGAACTCCAACTCCGTTTCCGGTGTTTCCAGTTCTCCGATAACTCCTGCCCCAGCCTGTGTCCAGCTATTCTGCAAAGGATATAAGTCGAATGCAGGTTCCTCATACGGATGGGCACTCAGTAGAGCTTTGATAACTTCCGATTTCTTGTAGGCAGGTAATACGGTTTCTACCCGCACTTCCTTTTCCGTATGCAACTCTCCGATGCTTCCACAGAACGGGTGGCTACCCTCCTGAGCGCGGAAAGTTCCCTCTCCTTCTACATTGTAGCTGCATGCGTCGTAGTTTCCTATGCAACCGCATCCGGCTGCAAACAAAGCTTTACGAACATCTTCCGCCTGTGCTGTGGGTACAAAAGTCACCAATTTTACCAAAGCATTCTCTTTGGCTTCCAGCACGCGTACATCACTCAATCCTATTTTCTCGGCAATCTTGAAGTTCACACCTCCCGGAGCATTGTCCAGATTGGTATGTGCTGAGTAGATCACGATATCATTCTTGATTGCTTTCATGATACAACGCTCTACATAGTCCCTGCCCGTGATGGATTTATACCCTTTGAATATCAGCGGATGATGGGATATGACAAGATTGTACCCTAACGCAATCGCCTCGTCCAGCACGGCTTCAGTGACGTCAAGACACAACAAAGCCCCTGTTGCTTCCGCTTCTGTCAATCCGATTTGCAGGCCGGCATTATCAAATCCGTCTTGCAATGGCAGAGGCGCGAACCGTTCAAGGGCGCTTACTATCTCCTTAATTCTCATTATGTGAATAGAAAATTTCGGTGCAAATATAGTAAAAATGCACTGAATAACTGTTTGTTTTACTCTTTTTTTATATATTTGTTCGGATAATTGTAAAACTCTATACCATGAAAGCATTACTTTTCCCGTTTTTCGCTTTATTATGCATTCTTTTCTCGTGCCAACCCTCACCCAAAGCCCAGGATGGCGGTGAAGAGGATGCACAAGAGGAATTTGTGGATACTACTCCGAAGGCTACGGCTATCTTCTGGATAGATAAAAATAAGAAACTACCCAGTTATATGTCTGGTAAACCGGTTCCTATACGTACCTTAAAGGCTCAAGTTGAAATAGATACGGTAGGAAGTGTTGAGGTACTTTCTTATGTGAAGTCGCAGACAAAATCTGTAGAAAGGCATGTCAATTGGTGTCTTGAGACGTTTAAAGTAAAGAAAGTACTGATGGATAGTGCTTATATTAAGCCGGGTATACAGTATGTACAGCTTCGTTACACTCCGTCCAAAATGAAAGATTAACGTTTTTTCTTCTTTTCCTTTTTCTCTACCATAACTTCCAACAATTTTCCGTTGGCATCGAACGACTTACGCGATGCCAGCGAGATGGTAATCATCAGCGAAAGCATGGATGCCGTGAAGGTTATCACCATAATCATCATCTGATATTTGATGGCGACATTCGGGCTACTACCTCCCAGAATTTGTCCGATCATTGTGCCGGGCAGTGCCACCAGGCCCATAACGGCAATGTTGGCAATCAACGGGCTAAAGGATTTAATGATAGCCTGTTTGATGAAAGGCGCCTGCGCTTCCGCCCTTGTTGCGCCATTGCCAAGCAGGTAGCGATACAATTGCTGTTCCCGTTTCAATCCGCTGTAATAGGCATTCAGCGCAACGACATTACTGGATAACATGTTTCCCATCAAGATACCGAATATCGGAATAAAATACTGGGCACTGAACACATTTTCCAGCCGTAATACGATGGCAATGAAGTACATGCCGATGCAAACAACGCTACATAAAAAGCCGATGGAGATAGGAATGAACAGTATTTTCCGTTTCAGTTGGGTGCGTGCCAAGGCAGTTTGTGCGGCAACGAATATCATAATAATCACCCACAGAAAGTTGATCCACGGGTTATTCCAAAGAAACAAGTATTTCAGGTAGATGCCGATAAAGAAAAGTTGCACAATCATCCGTGCGATACCAATCACGGTAACCCACAATAGCCCTGTCTTGAACTTCCACAAGTAGAACAGCGGAATAAGTAACAGCAGTAATCCGATGGCTAAACTGGTATATGATATGTCGATAGTTCCCACTTTATTAATCTCTTAGTTATAGTGTTATCATCTGATTGCATCCTTGCGCAAATCCCTGGTCGTGGGAGACGGCGAGGATGGCACTTCCCTCTCTCATTCGTTTCCGGAAGAAAGCAAGTACTCTATCTGTAGAGTCCGAATCCAATGCAGAAGTCGGTTCATCCACGATCAGCAGCGGCTTTTGCATCAGGGTGGCTACGGCAATCATGATACGTTGCCGCTGTCCTCCGGAGATCTCATTCACACGTTTATCGTACAATTCCTCTTCCAGGCCCAATTCATCGAAGCAGGCAAATAGTTTGTCCAGTGAAAAGGGGGTATTCCGGTTAGCTTTCAGATTGAAAGGGAGCTGTACCATTTCCTTCACCCATTCCGATGGAAGCGCCAGTTCTTGCGGTATCCATGCCACTTGCCTGCGAATTTGGTCGATAGTTCCTTTTTCCAGTAAAATGCCGTTAACGGTGATGCTCCCTGCTTTGAGGGGTACAAATCCTAAAACTGCATTCAGCAAGGAGGTTTTTCCCCGCCCCGATTGTCCGGAAATGCAGGCGATTTCCCCTTCGTGCAGTTGTAAGCAAAAACCGGAAAAAAGTGTATCAGCTCCGAAAGCGATGCATGCGTTGTCTATTTGAAGTATAGTCCTGGTCTCCATTTGAAAGCAAATATAGAAAGGAATTCTGAGAAAACGACGGATTATTGGCTGAAATCAGTATCTTTAAATAAGATAAGCTGCATTTCGGCATAACTTTTTCATGCAAGCATGAAAGTTCTGCACTCAATTTGCATTATCTTTGCTATCAGTTTTTAATAAAAGTGAGAATTATGATACAGAACGAACGTGCAAGCCGCCACGAACATGTGTTGGACGTGGCAAGGCAGATGATGACTGCTGCCCGTACCGCTCCGAAGGGAAAAGGTGTAGATATAATTGAAATAGCTATGGTTACCGGAGATGATTTAAAAGTATTGTCGGACAAGATGGTTGCCATGGTAGAAGAACACGGAATGAAGTTCTTTTTGCGGGATGCCGCCAACATTTTGCAGGCTGAATGTGTAATTATAATAGGTACGCGCGAGCAGGTGCAAGGATTGAACTGCGGCCATTGTGGTTATCCCACTTGTGCGGGACGCCCTGAAGGTGTGCCTTGTGCCGTGAATTCGGTCGATGTAGGTATAGCTATCGGTTCGGCTTGTGCCACGGCGGCCGATTTGCGTGTGGATACCCGTGTGATGTTCTCTGCCGGACTTGCTGCGCAGCAATTGGAGTGGTTGCCGGGATGCAGATCCGTGTATGCTATTCCGGTCAGTGCTTCGACCAAGAATCCGTTCTTTGACCGCAAGCCGAAAGAAGAAAAGAAAGAATGATAAATATGAGTGATACGTTCAATGCTGTTTTACCTGCCGAATGGGCGCCGCAAAGTGGAATACAGCTGACTTGGCCCCATGCCGGAACTGACTGGGCGCATATGCTTACGGAAGTACAAGCTTGCTTTACCGCTATCGCACGCGAAATAGCCCAACGGGAATTGCTTCTGATCGTAACTCCCGAACCGGAGGAGGTCAAAAAGCAGATTTCAGCTACCGTCAATATGCAGAATGTCCGTTTCATGGAGTGTGAAACGAATGATACCTGGGCGCGTGATCATGGTGCAATTACCATGCTGGATGCAGAAGGTGCTTTGCTTCTTGATTTCATGTTCAATGGCTGGGGGCTGAAATTCGCTTCAGATAAAGACAATCTGATTACCCGTCAGGCTGTGGAAGCCGGTTTCCTGAATGGGCGGTATGTTAATCGTTTGGGGTTTGTCTTGGAAGGCGGTTCCATTGAGAGCGATGGTTTGGGAACATTGCTCACCACGTCCGAGTGTTTGCTTTCTCCCAATCGTAACGGACAGATGAGCCGCGATGAAATCGAAGAATATCTTTGTTCTGTATTTCATCTGAAACAGGTACTTTGGCTCGATCATGGGTGTTTGGCAGGAGATGATACGGATAGTCATGTCGATACGCTCGCTCGTCTTTGCTCACCGGATACTATTGCCTATGTGCAATGCACCGATACGCAGGATGAACATTACGAAGCCCTACATCAAATGGAAGAGCAACTGAAAACCTTCCGTACTTTGAATGGAAAACCCTATCGTCTGTTGGCATTGCCTATGGTGGACAAGATTGATGAAGAGGGCGAACGCCTCCCCGCGACGTATGCCAATTTCTTGATAATGAATGATGCGGTGCTTTATCCTACTTATCGTCAGCCAGAAAATGACCAGCGTGCTAAAGAAGTCTTGCAGGAAGCATTCCCGCATCACGAGATAGTGAGCGTGGATTGCTGTGCATTGATAAAGCAACATGGATCGTTGCATTGCGTGACGATGCAATATCCAGTGGGAGTGATGTAAGCGAAAGCTAAGTACCCTAATAATTTAGAATAAGATATAAAAGTACTAACAAATGAGAGACGCAACAAAAATAAACGATTACTTCTATGGCGCAAAGACATTATTTATTATTCCTTTGTACCAGAGGAAATATGCATGGCAACAAAAACACTGCTTGCGACTTTTTGAAGACTTAAAAAAAATTCATCGAGATCATTTGCATAGCCATTTTTTTGGAAGTATTGTTTCAACAAAAGCAAGCGAGACAGAAGATGACTTATTAATTATTGATGGTCAACAACGTATTACGACACTATCCTTATTGATATTGGCAGGTATAAATGCTGTAGTTAATGGAGATATGTTGAAAGGTAACGAAGATTTGGAAGAGGTTAAGAAGAATTACCTCTATGCAATCAGAAGGCGTATAGACCGACAAATAAAACTTCGTCCTATTGAAGATGATATGAAGGCATATGATGCACTTTTTACAAACAACGTTGAAGAATTTATATCTGACTCCGGCGTTACAGCCAACTATCGCCTTTTCTATCAACTTATCAAAGTGAGTGAACTTACCTTTGCTGAGTTGATTGAATCAATAGAACGTCTTACTATCATTGATATCTGTCTAGATTCGAGAGATAATCCTCAGTTAATTTTTGAGTCTCTCAATTCTTGTGGGAAGGATTTGGAAGAAGCTGACAAAGTTAGAAATTACTTGTTGATGTCTTTGACGGCGGAAGAACAAGAAAACTATTATCATACTTATTGGAGTAAGATTGAGAAGTTGACTGATGGAGAACCAACCATGTTTATTCGTGATTATCTTACCGTAAAGAAAAATGAAATTAGCAATATTCAAGAGTTATATTTTGATTTCAAGACTTACGATGAAAGAAGTGGGCTTGAAAGAGAAGCCTTGTTGAGTGATATGCTCAAATTTGCACGTTATTATCGCCAACTTAAAGGTGAGACTGGAAAGCCACGTATAGATAGAAAGTTAAAGCAGATAGTTAATATCGGTACAACAGTACACTTACCGTTTATGTTGGCGTTCTTGAACTATGCGACAGAGAACGACTTTGTGGAGGTTGAAATATATACTGTGCTTGACACAATCGAGAATTATTGGGCAAGACGTATCATTTGTAACTATCCAGCTAATGCTATGCAGAAACTTTTTGCATTGTTGCACTCGGACATTATGAAAATATATAAGCGGCATGAAAATAGAAGAAATGAACTAACAAGTTCTTATTCGCAGATAATGAACTATATTTTGCTAAATAAGCAAGGAACGGCTAAATTTCCATTGGATAATGAAGTAAAAGAATATTTTAGCAAGCGCCAAATTTATAGAATACCAAGTGATTATCGATTTTTCCTTTTTGAGAGAATGGAGAATGAGAATAGTCCGGAAGCAGATGACCAAATTGTTGAAAAAATGAAAGAAGGGCGAATAACCATTGAACATATCATGCCTCAAACATTGACCCCTCAATGGAAACAAGCCTTAGGCGAACAATGGCAGCAAATCTACGATGATTATTTGCATACATTTGCCAATTTGACATTGACCGGATTTAATATTGCTTATAGCAATCATTCATTTCAAGACAAGAAAGATGGATATATTGACAGAAAGGGGAATAAAGTAAATGGATATAAGGATTCTGCTTTCTGTTTGTCTAATTTTCTTAAACAATGTACCCAATGGACATTAACAGAGATAAAGGAAAGAGAGAAATTGCTTCTTTCCAACTTCATGAGATTATGGCCTATGATTACAAGTAATTATGTACCATTGGAAAAAGAGTATGAATTGGTATCTTTTGACGATGATGAATATGAACTGACCGGCCGGACTATCATTGGCTTTAGATATAGGGATGAACGCCATCCTGTCTATACTTGGAAAAATATGCTCATTCAGGTATGCACCCTTATATATAACGAAAATCCATCTGCTATGGCATATTTAGCAATCAAAAATTACTGGATATATGAAGCAGATGGCAAAGAAAGAACCAAAATTGCGGAAGGATGTTATGTACTTAGTTCATCAAGTACCAACACTAAACGCTCTATTCTTAATTTCCTTTTTAAGAGTTGTGAAATACCTTCTGGTGTGCTCGAATTAGAGTTAACCCCACTTGCGGACAAACTAGTAGAGGGAATAGAAGAATAGTAAGAAATGAATCTATTTCATTTACGATGAATGCATAATGCACTTCAACAGAGATATACAAGAAAGTAACTTATGGAAAAAGAGCCAGAAAAGATATTGGAAACGAAGTATAACCAAGCCGTACAGACTATCAAGACCGCCATCTTGCAAAGTCAGTATCAAGCTATAAAGTTGATAAATAAAGAACAGTTGACTTTATATTATGGCATAGGGCGTTATATTTCTCAGAACTCTCGAATCGTTTTTTGGGGAACAGGAGCAGTAGCATACATCAGTAACAGACTGCAAATAGAGTTGCCTGGACTGAGAGGATTTTCAGAGCGTAACTTAAAGAATATGCGCACCTTCTATGAAGAATGGCAATTGTTAGAAAACAATTCGGCAGTTACAGTTGCCGAATTAAATGAAGAAGTTACTGGTATACCACAAATTCGGCAGTTGCAACTGCCGAATTTCAATAGCTTTCCCATAGAGGAATTCTTCCAAATAGGCTTCACCCACCATACTGCCATCTTGTCGCAAGTAAAAAATATAGAAGAACGGTGCTTCTATATTAAAATTTGTGCTACAGAGCTTCTGAAAGTTGATACATTGAAGAAACTGATGAAAGAAGACCTGTATCACAAGCAAGGCTCATTACCAAACAACTTTATGGCTAAGTTGTCCTCTGCAGAACTTGCCCAGCGAGCTATCATGGCCTTCAAGGATGAATATATACTTGACTTCATCAATGTAGAAGAACTTGGAGCAAGAGATTTAGAGGATGTGGACGAACGTATAGTGGAAAACAAGATTGTACAAAACATCAAAAGTTTCATAATGACTTTCGGACGAGACTTCTCGTTTATTGGAAACCAGTTCCGCATAGAGGCTCTTGGGCATACTCATATCATCGACTTACTTTTCTTTAATCGTGAATTATCTTCATTGGTAGCTATAGAATTAAAGACTGGGCCTTTCAAAGTTGCTTATTTAGGTCAGTTAAATATGTACTTGCGATTACTCGATGATTTTGTCCGTAAGCCTAATGAGAATCCATCAATCGGAATCATACTTTGCAAATCGGCCGACAAAGCTTATGTGGAATATGCTGTCAGGGATTACGACAAGCCCATGGGAGTATCTACTTATAAGACTGCTTCGGATATGCCAGAACGATTAAGAAATGCACTACCCGATATAGAGGAACTTAAAAAGTTATTATAAAATGCTCTCTCTTATATGATACTAAAACTGATCTCTTTGTCAAGTTGTCTCTCCAAAAAATGAAAATAAACAAAAAACGAATATGAGTATGAGAAAAATAAAAGTCGGAATTATTCAGCAAGCCAATACAGCAGATCTTCGTACGAACCTGATGAACCTGGCTAAAAGCATAGAAGCCTGTGCTGCGCATGGTGCGCAACTGGTTGTATTACAGGAACTGCACAACTCCCTGTATTTCTGTCAGACTGAAAACACGCAACTGTTTGATCTGGCGGAAACCATTCCCGGCCCTTCCACCGGATTTTATTCCGAACTGGCCGCTGCCAATAAAATCGTATTGGTAACCTCCCTGTTTGAGAAACGTGCCCCGGGACTCTATCATAACACCGCCGTTGTTTTTGATCGTGACGGAAGCATTGCCGGAAAATATCGCAAGATGCATATCCCCGACGATCCGGCCTATTATGAAAAGTTCTACTTCACCCCTGGAGATATAGGTTTCGAACCTATCCAAACCTCTCTCGGAAAGCTGGGTGTACTTGTTTGCTGGGATCAGTGGTACCCCGAAGCTGCCCGCCTGATGGCATTGAAAGGTGCCGAATTATTAATCTACCCCACCGCCATCGGTTGGGAAAGCAGTGACGCCGATGATGAAAAGGCACGCCAGCTCAACGCCTGGATTATCTCCCAGCGTGCCCATGCCGTAGCCAACGGACTTCCTGTTATCTCCGTTAACCGTGTCGGTCACGAACCCGATCCGTCCATGCAGACAAATGGCATCCAATTCTGGGGAAATAGTTTTGTAGCAGGTCCGCAAGGAGAATTCCTTGCACAAGCCGGAAACGACCATCCGGAAAATATAGTAGTGGAAATAGATCTGGAACGCTCGGAAAATGTACGCCGTTGGTGGCCTTTCCTGCGCGACCGTCGTATCGATGAATACGGTGGATTGACGAAACGCTTCCTCGATTAAAATGCAATTCAATAAAAGTGCGATAAAGCGCAGCAAAACGCAGTTTGATAAAGTGTTAACGGAATGTGATTCTCCTGTTCATTATAAAATTCACGCCTCCGTAGATAAATAGTCCTAGGAACTGAGCCAGGTATTCATCACAATTCAGTGCCTCGACCAACACTACCAAGAATAGGAATTGCGCCAGATACGCCATTCCGAAAGCGATAGAAAAGAGCAACACCTGCCTCCAGGTGTTGCTCTTCTTTTCTTTATCATCCAAAGGAAATATCCAGTGCTTGCACCAGATAAAATTATGAGTCTGCGCAATGACGTAAGCAGTTATGTTAGAGAGCATATAGTCGATGTCCAGTTCATCCATCATCAGCCAGATGACTGCTGCTATAATCAGGGCATTCAGCGTACCAATTACCGCAAAACGGAAGATGCGTCTCGACTCTCTCACAACAAACTAACCTACTCTTATTCTTTGATATCTACGATCAGATTCAGTTCGTCCAACTGAGACGGGTCAAGTGCTGCGGGAGCATCCAGCATCACGTCGCGTCCACTGTTATTCTTCGGGAATGCGATGCAGTCACGAATACTATCCAATCCGGCAAAGAGAGATACCCAACGATCAAGACCATATGCCAGACCGCCATGAGGAGGTGCACCGTATTTGAATGCATTCATCAGGAAACCAAATTGTTCTTCTGCTTTTTCGGGAGTAAATCCCAGGATTTCGAACATCTTTGCCTGCAACTTCGGATCGTGGATACGGATTGAACCGCCACCAACTTCCACACCATTGATTACCATATCATAAGCATCGGCACGTACTGCTGCCGGATCAGTATCCAGTAAATCAATGTCCTCGTCTTTCGGATGGGTGAACGGATGGTGCATAGCCATCAAGCGGTTTTCTTGCTCGCTCCATTCAAACATCGGGAAGTCTACCACCCACAGGCATGCGAATGTGTTCTTATCACGCAATCCCAGTTGGCTACCCATTTCCAGACGAAGCTCGCAAAGCTGCTTGCGCGTCTTCATGGTGTCGTCGCCGCTCAAAATCAGAATCAAGTCACCCGGTTTGGCGCCGAAAGCTTCTTTCACCTGTTGCAGTACTTCCTGCGTATAAAATTTGTCAACGCTCGATTTTACATTTCCGTCTTCCTCTACACGGGCGTAAACCATACCTTTTGCACCAATCTGCGGTCTCTTCACGAATTCCGTCAGTGCATCCAGTTGTTTGCGGGTGTAGTGTGCGGCACCTTCGGCACAGATACCACCGATGTATTCGGCACTATCAAATACAGAGAAGCCATGACCTTTCAGTATATCCATCAGCTCCACGAATTTCATACCGAAACGCAAGTCGGGTTTGTCGCTACCATAATATTTCATGGCGTCCGCCCATGCCATGCGCTGGAACTGACCTTTCAATTCCACACCGCGGATTTCTTTGAACAGATATTTTGTCATACCTTCAAACAGGTTGATGATGTCGTCCTGTTCCACGAAAGACATTTCACAGTCTATCTGAGTAAATTCCGGCTGACGGTCGGCGCGAAGGTCCTCGTCACGGAAACACTTGGCAATCTGGAAGTAACGGTCGAAACCGGATACCATCAGCAATTGCTTCAAGGTCTGTGGGCTTTGCGGCAAAGCGTAGAACTGTCCAGGATTCATGCGTGAGGGTACCACAAAGTCGCGTGCGCCTTCCGGAGTAGAGCCTACCAGTACAGGAGTTTCCACTTCGATGAAACCCTGGCTGTCCAGGTAGCGGCGTACCTCAATGGTCATTCTATGGCGGAGTTCCAGATTTCTGCGTACCGACGGACGGCGCAAATCCAGATAACGGTATTTCATGCGGATATCGTCGCCACCATCCGTATTATCTTCGATGGTGAACGGAGGTGTCAGGGCTGCATTCAGCACATTCAGTTCCGATACGATGATTTCAATATCTCCGGTCGGGATATTGGCATTCTTGCTGAAGCGTTCGTTCACCGTTCCTGTAATCTGAATGACGAATTCGCGTCCCAGGCGGTTGGCGTTCTCGCAAAGTGCGGCGTCCACCTCTTCGTTGAAAACTAACTGGGTGATACCGTAACGGTCGCGGAGGTCAATGAATGTCATGCCTCCCATTTTGCGGCTGCGCTGCACCCAACCTGCCAGCGTTACTTGCTTATTGACATCGGAGATACGAAGTTCTCCGCAGGTGTGTGATCTAAACATCTTTATTTACGTTTTACGATTTACATTCTACTATACTCGGCTGCATTGCCAGAATGCATGCACGCTATAAATAGCCTGCAAAAATACAGATTTATTTTATAAAAACTCAGATTTTCGTTAACTTCTTAATCTGCTCTTTACTCTTATCCAATATCATCTTATTCTTATGCACAATCTCCTCATTGATCTGCTTCAGACCATTTATATAATCCTGTGCCCGTTGCAATACATTCGAAGAGTCTTTTTCAGCATACCGGGGGATGATTACCTGCAATCCTTCTTTGATTACCTTCACGTCGATGTTTTCCCCCATCATCATCGGATCCCCGTCAAAGTGCACTACCCCCGGTTTGGTACGGTGGATGCGCAGCGTCTGGCAGCGGAAAGTTTTGATGCGGCTATTTTGGTCTATAGTCTTATTAAACAGTTGGAAAGAAAGGGAGGGCACATCCAGCACCGTGAAAGGTTCAAGGATGGTCACGTCCAGTAATCCGTCCGTCAGCATGGCCTGTGGAGCTATGTACGCATTGTTTCCGTATTGCGAAGCGTTGCCGCAGGCTATCAGGAAAGCTTTATACTTTAAGGTACCGTCTTCCGTTTCCAGTTCGTAAGTTTCGGGCTGATACTTCAGGCTCTCCAGCAGAGTCTTCTCTAAATAGGTTAGAGGGCCTCTCCTGCCCGCCTTTGCAAATTTCAGGCTGACAAAAGCATCAAAACCCACACCGCAGGTACAGAAGAAAGGCACTTCATTGATTTTTCCGTAATCGATGACGTCTATAATTCCTTCGTTGATGATTTCTATTGCCTTTTTGGGCTCCATTGAAATTTGCAGGTGGCGTGCGAGTCCGTTTCCCGAACCACACGGAATGATGCCCAATGCAGTTTTTGTATGCACCAGCGAACGGGCTATTTCGTTGATCGTACCGTCACCGCCAATAGCTACTACAGCATGCACATTTTCCTTTGCTTTTTGTGCAGCAATTTCAACAGCATGTCCGGCATATTCGGTATAGATTACCTCTTGGGCATACTTTGCCTTATCCAGCTTTTCATCGAGCAAATGGAGGATTTGCTCTTTGCTCTGCGTGCCGGATTTCGGATTTATAATGAATGATATTTTCTTTTTTTCTTCGTCCATGCAAGGGTTGTTTCACTATGCAATTTTACAAATGGCAAAAGTAATACAAATACTTGAATTTTTAACCATAGAGTGGGCTTTAATCCATAGGCAAATATATTTTTTAGTAAAAAAAGAACAGATAAGCACATATTTTGCTATCTTTGCCCCCTGTTTTCAAAAGGCTTGTAATTAAGAGTTAAATATTTCATATTATATAATAAACATTTCATGGGATTACTACAAGACAAATTGGCGAAATACGACCTGCCACAGCAATATATGGCAATGGGCGTATACCCCTATTTCCGCACAATTGACAGCCATCAGGATACTGAGGTGTTGATGGATGGTAAAAAAGTCCTGATGTTCGGTTCGAATGCTTATACGGGACTGACTTACGATAAAAGAATAATAGAAGCCGCAAAAGCTGCCACAGATAAATACGGTACAGGTTGTGCAGGTTCCCGTTTATTAAATGGAACTCTTGATATACATGTAGAGTTGGAAAAAGAACTGGCTGAGTTTGTCGGAAAAGACGATGCACTCTGTTTTTCCACCGGATTTACTGTAAATGAGGGTGTCATTCCGCAATTGACGGGACGTAACGATTACATTATCTGTGACGACCGCGTGCACGCTTCCATCGTAGATGGTCGCCGCCTCTCCTTTTCTACTCAATTAAAGTACAAACATAACGATATGGCCGATCTGGAAAAAGAACTCCAGAAATGCGAGCCGGATGCTATCAAACTGATCGTGGTGGATAGTGTTTTCTCTATGGAAGGCGACCTTGCCAACCTCCCCGAAATCGTACGTTTGAAGAAAAAATACAATGCCAGCATCATGGTGGACGAAGCACACGGATTGGGTGTATTCGGAAAACAGGGACGCGGTGTTTGCGATCATTTCGGTGTGACGGATGATATCGACCTGATTATGGGTACGTTCAGCAAGTCACTGGCTTCTATCGGTGGTTTCGTTGCCGGAGATGCTTCGGTAATCAACTGGTTGCGCCACAATGCCCGTTCTTATATATTCCAGGCAAGTAACACGCCTGCAGCTACGGCTGCTGCCCGTGAAGCTCTTCACATCATTATGAACGAACCGGAACGTCAGCAACGTTTGTGGGACATCACCAACTATGCATTGAAGAAATTCCGTGATGCCGGTTTCGAAATCGGTGAAACTGAATCTCCTATCATTCCATTGTATGTGCGTGATGCGGAAAAGACATTCATCGTAACTAAGATGGCGTTTGATGAAGGCATCTTCATTAATCCGGTTATTCCGCCCGCTTGTGCACCGCAAGATACGCTGGTACGCGTAGCATTGATGGCTACTCACACCAAAGAGCAGGTAGACTATGCTGTTGAGAAGTTGACGAAATGTTTCCGTGAACTCGGAGTGATTGAATAAGGATTTTCCTGAAATCAGATAAAATGAAAAGAGACTGTCTTCAAAAGGCAGTCTCTTTTTTTTAGGAATTGATAAAATTATGTAAGTTTGTAGCAGAATACTGAATTCCTATTCAATGAAAAACATCATTAACAAGATCAGGCAAGTTTATCCGGTTTCCGATGAAGCACTTCAGGCATTGCAGGCAGATATGCAGGTAAGATACTATCCCCAAAATACTTATATAGTGCACTCGGGGGTAACGGACCGTCTGGTTTATTTCATTGAAGAGGGAGTTGCCCGTTCCGTGTTCCACCACAACGGACAGGATACCACCACCTGGTTCAGCCAGGAAGGTGACATTACTTTCGGTATGGATTCGTTGTATTACAAACAGCCGTCAGTAGAGAGCATTGAAGCTCTTTCGGATTGCAAAATCTATGTCATCCATATAGACAAGCTGAATCTTCTTTACGAAACGTACATCGATATAGCCAACTGGGGAAGAATCCTGCATCAGAATGTAAATAAGGAGCTTAGCCACATGTTTGTGGAGCGTCTTCAGCTTTCGCCCAAGGAGCGGTACGAACAGTTTAACCGGCGCTATCCCGGATTGATAAACCGGGTGAAGTTGAAGTATGTGGCTGCTTTTCTGGGTATTTCCATTTATACACTCAGCCGGGTGCGTGCCCAAAAATAAGTATTCGCCAGTCTTTTTTGCTTTTGAGCAAAAAAACTTCAGATGGCAAGCTGTATCTTTGCCATCTGAAAATATTAACTTAATACTAAGAAACAAATGTCTAATACCCCCTCAGCAGCATTTTCGGATACCAAGGCGCATTACGATCTTCTGGACGGACTTCGTGGTGTAGCGGCTCTTATGGTAATATGGTATCATATATTCGAAGGCTATGCTTTTGCAAGCGATACCATGATTACAACGTTCAATCATGGATATTTAGCCGTGGATTTTTTCTTTATCCTTTCAGGTTTCGTTATCGGCTATGCCTATGATGACCGTTGGGGTAAGAGTCTTACAATGAAAGATTTCTTTAAGCGTCGTTTGATACGTCTTCATCCTATGGTGATAATGGGGGCTGTTCTGGGTGCTATTACATTCTGTATTCAGGGCTCCGTGCAATGGGATGGAACGCATATCGGCATCTCCATGATAATGCTGTCTCTGCTCTGCACGATATTCTTTATTCCCGCAATGCCGGGCGTAGGTTATGAAGTTCGTGGCAACGGTGAGATGTTTCCGTTGAACGGGCCTTGCTGGTCGTTGTTCTTCGAGTATATAGGTAATATTCTATATGCCTTGTTTATCCGTCGTTTATCCAATAAGGCGCTGACTGTGCTCGTTGTATTGTTAGGAGTGGCATTGGCGCTATTCGCAGTCTTCGATGTTTCCGGTTATGGAAATATAGGTGTGGGCTGGACGTTGGACGGTGTAAATTTTGGTGGCGGATTATTGAGAATGTTGTTCCCATTTTCTGTGGGTATGCTTATGTCGCGTAACTTCAAGCCTATGAAGGTGAAAGGCGCGTTCTGGATATGTACCATTGTATTGATTGCTTTGTTCTCAGTACCCTATCTGGAAGGTGCGGAGCCGATTTGCACAAATGGTGCTTATGAAGCATTTTGTATTATCGTAGCTTTCCCCGCCCTTGTATGGATAGGAGCATCGGGAACTACGACGGATAAAAAGTCAACTCAGATATGTAAGTTTCTGGGAGATATCTCTTATCCGATTTATGTGATACATTATCCGTTCATGTATCTGTTCTATGCATGGCTGATTAAAAATCAACTCTTTACTTTGGGAGAGACCTGGCAGGTTGCTTTATGTGTTTATGCCTTGAATGTGGTGTTGGCTTACCTGTGCTTGAAACTGTATGATGAGCCTATACGAAAATATTTGGCAAAACGGTTTTTAAAGAAGAAGTGATTACGCCCTTTCAGGGTGCAGACACGAGGTTATATACTTACGTAGGGTGATGGGCCCTACGCTATATAATTTCAGGCTTTCAGCCTTCCTTTTATAGGTCGTGCCATATCTAATTCTTCTTTCTTTATTAAAGAAATGTAAAGGTACGTATTATTTTCCATAGCCTTTCATTTTTGTCAGGTTCTGAATAAAATGGGTACGCGGACGACGCGTATCTATTGATTCATTTCTATCCCGTTATGAATCCGTTTCAACTTCTCCAAAGAAAAATCTTTTTGTGCTCCGCCTAATACTTCCGCAGTCCGGTCGTTCATATCTACGATATTGAAACGTCCGCAGAGTTCGAGCGCACGGCCTACAGGACGGGCAGGACATGCCAGAGCTGCATCATAGGCATAAGTATCTCCTATCAGGAGCCATGAACATTGCGCATATCCACCCTGTCCGGTATAGTTGGCAAGGGCATTCCTGCGTTTCACCTGAGTACGGATATATTCGCTTTGAAGGAAGAATTTTCCATAATAGATCAGCAGTTCAGTACCCAGCTTCACTTGATGGCGGGCATTATCCACTTCCGCATAAATCAGGTTACGATTATCGATAGTACTTACTCCGGCAGATTTATAGACAAAGGTATTCCTGTTATCATCATCCGGCAAAGCACCATCGGGAGTGCGATAGATAGCGGCAATACCGAGATGCAATAGCTTTCCAGCTTCATTTACAGGTCGGTAAACAAAACGTCCGTCTATGGCATAACCTTGCGAGGTATTCTTTAAGTTACTGATATCGTTGTCGGTAAACAATCCTCCGCAAGCATAATAATGCGTAGCATTGTAAGTGTAGGCAACTCCCAGACGCCGACTGTTAGTCATGGCAAGCACAGAACCGGGTGACTGATGGAAACGTAGGTCGAAAGTGCTGCAAAGCATATCCATGGTGAAAGGTTCGTAGAATTGCCCTACCTGGATGATATGCTTACCGGAAGTGTAAGTGGCGAAAGCATCTTTGATAGAAACCTTGCTGCCTACATAGCCTATTTCCACTTTCATGTCCCAGCGCTGGTAAGTGGCCTTCATGCCTATGCGCAGATCATTGAATTCCGTACCGTTACCGAAATGATTGTCATTCCTGAGATAAACACCGCCATCCATAAGCATGCGGCCGGTTACTTTATACTGTAATTTGTCGGAGAGAGTTTCCTGTGCTGTGGCGATCAGAGAAGTGACGACCGCCAGCAGGCACAGGGAGGATTTAGAAAGGTAATTCATTAGTAAGAAGTTTGTTGGACTACTTCTATCAGACGTGCGAAATCTTCAGGATGTACATCTCCGATGTTGCCGATGCGGAAAGTATCTGCCTGGGATATCTTGCCCGGATAGATGACGAAACCTTTTTCTTTCAGTTGGGTGTAGAAAGAGTTGAAATCGAAACCTGCTTTCGGATAAAGGAAAGAGGTGATGATGGGCGACTGGAATTCGTCCGGCAGCAAGGTTTTGAAGCCGAGTGCGCGCATTCCTTCTACCAATATGCGGTGGTTTTCGCAATATCTCTTGTGGCGGGCGGCTACTCCCCCCTCTTCTTCCAGTTCGGCAAGTGCCTGCTTGAAGGCTCTTACTACATGGGTAGGTGAAGTAAACCTCCATTTGCCATGTCCTTTTTCCATCGTCTCCCATTGGTCGTAAATATCGAGTGAGAGTGAGCGGGAAACACCTTTGCAGTGTAACAGTTCGGATTGGCGAGCTATGATAAAACCGAAGCCGGGAACACCCTGAATGCATTTGTTGGCACTGCTGATCATGAAGTCGATACCTAATTCATACATATCCAAAGGCACACCGCCGAAGCTGCTCATAGCGTCTACAATCAGCTTTTTGTTGTGAAGCTTCACAATGTGAGCAATCTCTTTGAGAGGATTCAGGATACCGGTAGTGGTTTCGCAATGTACTACGGCTACATGGGTGATATCTGAATTGTTGGACAGGTAATCGTCTACATAGTCAACGGAAACCTGTTCGGTTTCTTCGAAAGCAAGCATATCGTAGTTGATGCCATGATATTCGGTAATGTGGCCCATACGGTCACCATAAGCGCCATTGCTGAGGATAAGTAGTTTGTGCTTGGGAGTGATAACACTGCCGATAACAGCTTCCACGCAATAAGTGCCGCTTCCCTGCAAGAGTACGGAAGTGTATTCATCGGTGGCTGTGGTGGCAAGGGCTACAAGAGATTTGCGGATTTCTTCTACAATGTGTACGTTATAGTCGGCGTCCCATGTGCACCAATCGGTCATCATGGCTTCTTTTACGGTTTCTGACGTGGTTAATGGGCCGGGAGTTAATAATAAATAGGGTTTCATATTGGTTTGATATTTAAAAGGATTAATGATTCGTATTCAGTTTATGATTGATAAGTTCTATGATTTGGGGAAGCTCTTCGATGCTGTCCACCACATAGTGGGCGCCTGCCAGAAGCATACGCTGTCTGACTTCTGCTTTCCGGGCAGTGAGCGTTGCGGGAGACATTTGCTCTACTTCCTCTTGGGTTAGTCCCAGTTCGTTACTGCCGAGTATGACGCCGACGGTCCAGACTTTAGCATTGATACCCTCTTTGATGTCGGCAATGGTATCACCGTACTTCAGAACACAGTCTGTTGAAGGGATGGCAAGATCGATCATGTTTTGGTAAATCATATAAGGGAAAGGACGTCCGGCAGGCAGGTCGTTGGGAGTGACACACTTGTCGGTGGTGTAACCTTTGCGGGCTGCATTGGGGAGCACTACGTCCATCATGGCTTGGGTGTAGCCGGTGGTGGAACCTATTTTGATGCCTTGTTTTCTCAGTTCATTCAGGGTATCAATGACTCCGGGAATGGGGTCGGTGTAGTTTGCCAGGGAAGCAAAAAGGTATTCCTCGAATTTGGCGTTCATATCTATTACGTCCTGTTCGTTCCAGGGGCGGTGATAGAGTTTCTCAAACTCCTCGCCTACTCCGTCCATCTTGAACAGTTCGCGGATGTGGTCTATCTTGGCCATTCCCATAGGGCGGCGGGCTTGTTCCATCGTGATGTTGATGCCTATTTCATTGAAGGCTTTCAGGAAGGCGGCTACCGGAGCGAAACATCCGTAATCGACTGCAGAGCCTGCCCAGTCCATAATGATACATTCTATTCTTTTCATGTTTACTTGTTATTTTATAATGAGTTGTTATTTACCTGTTTAGATTTTTAAGTGCGGATTACGCACCCGGGAAACTGAATACAACCCGCTAAATTATCATTTATTACAACAAGGTGTTTCATTTTCCTTGTTTTTTTAGCTGGGCATCACAGAAAATGCAGATTGTAGCATTTCCGGTTTCTCTTCTACCGCACGCCCAGTGCGCAGGAGTTCTTCTTTCTTATGTCTCTGCACCAGGTAGACAATAGAACAGCTGAATGCTACGGTACAGATTATTCCTACATAACCGGACATCTGGTTGTAAAAATCGAGCCAATTGATATCTGTATTAAAGAATTCCTTGAACATCAGGACGAGTACGGTACCGGTATATCCGATGAAATCAATCGTCACAATAAAGAATCCTACATTGCCTTTTATCTTGAAACATGCTATGAAGCGGTCGAAAAATATGCTTTGAAAACAAAGGTAGGCAATGTAAAGGCTCAGACTCTGGATGAACAACCAAGTCACAGTGCTGAGTTGAAGCGTATTGTAATTGAGTGATACGAAACTCATGGTAGCCGTTCCGGCAACCACCATACTCAGGAGGATGACCAATACTTTGATATTACTCTTTACAAAGACCATCATTCCGAAAAGTGCTAGGATGATAAGAGTAACAACACTGTCGATCTGTGCAAACAGCCAGGAAGAATGTCCGCTCATGTCGATAATCTTCACTAGGAAATCTTCTTTAATATCCCGGAGGATAACCAACAGCAGGTTGGCTACGAACAGGAGGATCAATACAGGCATGAAGTTGCGGAACAGTTCTTTGCGTTGTTTTCCGTTGAGAGTGACACGCTGGCTCTTTTCGGCAATGTCCTGTTGGGTGGGTTGCGGCAGGCGATTCAGGGTGTAACCCAGCAAGGCAAGCAATGGCAGGGCAAAGGCGCCGATGAGAGCGGGCATCCAGAACTCTCCTACATGCAGGGTGTTCATAACGAACAGTCCGATAGATTTTGCCACACCGGAGCTGATGACAATGCTGATACCCAAAAGGCTGGCAAGAATATCGGTGGTGCGTCTGCCTTCGATGAAGCTGAATATCACGCCCCACATGCAACCCAGTGACAAACCGTTGAAGAACATGGCGAAGATATTATAAGGAGCGGGCAAGAGTCCGAAGAGAACCAGGGAGAGTTCCGCTACTAGAATGGAAGCCAGGATGAACTTCATGCGGTGCTCTTTCTTTAATTCGGAGATCAACTTGATACCGACAAACTTGGCGATGAGGTAGCCCAGAATCTGGACGATGGTAACTAGTACTTTATAATCCAATCCGAAGGCATCCAGTCCGTCGAAGGTAGCAGCGGTGAAAGGTTTGCGAAGCGCATATACTAAGGAGTACGAAAGAAGCGCTGCACCTCCTGCCCAAAGTATGAATACAAGATCGGATATTTTCTTGTTTGAAAGTAGTTCCGTTTTAATGTCGGTAATTGTTTTCATTTTATTCTCTTTTGATTTCGAGGGCAAAAGTAGAAGGATGATGTTACAGAAAAAATGAATATTTATTATTAATACATTTAATTATCGGATAGAAAATAAAGTAACATTAATGTAACATTTATGCAACCGGAATATAACACAAGTGGGTGTTCTTTGCAAATTAAAAACCAAAAACACTTACAAAATATGGAGGAACTATTAGAGATATATAAGCGGATAGAAGATCTGCGTAATAAAGGGGTGAAAATGAAAGATATAGCTGACAAAACGAATATGCCTGCCAGTGTGCTGTCTTCTCTCTATTCAAGTGTGCTGCCCACCTTTGCAAGATCGGTAAAGAAAGGAATGACGGAAGAAGAAGCATTGGACTATGCCCTGTCTCAGGTGAATAATGTTTCGAAGAAACGTTTGCTCGGTAACCTTACTGAAATGAAAGGGCAGTTGCTGGAACTGGAACCCGTGACAACCGGTAACCAGAAGGAAATTCCATTCGTCAGAATGTTGACCGAAGAGATGAATCATTCGGCACAGGAAGTGTATAATTATAGTGGTATATATATAAGTTATAGTCTTTCGTCTTCGAGCGATTGCATGAAGATGGAACCGTATCTGATTAGTGCCTCCGAAAACAATGACTATGTACAGGTGACTCATATGAGCGTTTACAACACAACGCACCGGGGGATCGGGTTATTAAATAATCATCAGAATGCATATATCATCTTCAACGAAAGGGAGGCTCCGCAGCTTGCATTATTCACCATCTATCTGCAACTGCCCATGTACGACTATCCGTCTATGCTGAAAGGGCTTTACCTGAGTCTGGACTATAACCGGAATCCGATAGCCCGGCGGATTGTTTTCGTGAAATATTCCGATAGCACCAGCATGGATGATTTTATAGAACTGAAAGGCGGACTGCTGACCGAGGAAGAACTGACATCGGAGCAAAAGGTCTATTTTGAATATACATGCCGGGGCGGGGATTATATAAAAACGTGTACGGTGCCCTCCCCTCACCTGAATGGTGACGATCTGGAAAGGGAGAAGAAGATGCTGAAACTGTGATTCTGCTAATAAGAATAGATCGGCGATGTGTCTTTTGTTACAAATTTACAGTTTTTCTTATCATCTTGCTTTGATATTGAAAGTTTTTTAGTATGTTTGCCGCATTATTAATGAAAAACACGTCTTTTCAATGAAAAAGCAAGATTTCCTGTTTATTATTCTGGTGGTGGTAGTCTTTCTACCCTTCTTTTTGAGTGACGCGGTTTATGACTGGTATAAGTCGTTCAATGCTGCACACGGCATGGTGATGAGTTTTCTGAAGTTTGCCATTCTGTCTTCGTTGGGCGAAGTGCTGGGATTACGAATCAGTGCGGGAGTGTACAACCGGAAGGGTTTCGGTATTATTCCGCGCATGGTGGTATGGGGCATACTCGGTATGGGTATCAATGCCGCTATGATTATCTTTTCAAAAGGTGTGCCGCAGTTCATGGAGTATATGGGAATGGCAAATGCTGTCGCAACGTTTACAAGTGAGGCGATGTCTCTCGATAAGGTGCTGGTGGCGCTGGCCATATCGGTAACGATGAACACAATCTTTGCTCCGGTATTCATGACTTTCCATAAAATAACAGATACGCATATCCTGATGTGCGGTGGTTCTATTAAGAGTCTTATCACTCCTATCCCGATGACGAAAATCATCACCGGACTGAATTGGAACGTTCAATGGAACTTCGTTTTTAAGAAGACAATCCCGTTCTTCTGGTATCCTGCACACACCATTACTTTCATGCTTCCGCCGGATATGCGCGTATTGTTTGCGGCATTGCTGGGCATTGTGCTGGGAGTATTGCTGGCAGTGGCGGCACGGAAATAGTTTTTTTATTACCTTTGCTTCCTGCTAAACGAAAATAGATGTATGAAACTATATAGTAAGCAGGAAGCAATCGCACGCATGAATATGCTGGCAGGCTGTTCAAAGTCGTTTGTCTTTCTGATTGATTATTCGCAGGAACAGGTTTATGTGGAAGAGACGGCAGAGGTCTCACCGGAGGAGTTGATATATAACCTGAATGGATTTACGAATGAAGCAGTTGCCGGTTTAACGGATGAATTGCTTCCGGAGAGTTTGCCGGAACAGATAGAATGGATCTCACAGCCTGTTTCTTTCCGGGAATATAGTCGTGCTTTCGGACATGTGAAAAAGAATATTCTTGCCGGAGACAGCTTTCTTACGAATTTAACTTGCCGGACTCCGGTACAAACCAATCTGACTTTAAAGGATATATATTGCAACTCCCGTGCTTTATATAAAGTATGGGTAAAGAATCGTTTTGTAGTTTTCTCTCCGGAGATTTTTGTTCGGATAAAGAAAGGGATTATCAGCTCTTATCCCATGAAAGGTACGATAGACGCTACCCTGCCCGATGCCGTACAAACCTTGATGAACGACGGGAAAGAAGCGGCGGAACATGCTACGATTGTGGATCTGATCAGGAATGATCTGAGTATTGTGGCATCTCATGTCCGGGTGGAGCGTTATCGCTATATAGATGTGTTGCAGACAAATCGGGGACCGATATTGCAGACCAGTTCGGAGATATGCGGTGAACTTCCAGAAGATTACAAACGGCAGTTAGGTGATATTCTTTTCAGTATGTTGCCTGCCGGTTCTATTACCGGTGCACCCAAAAAGAAGACGATGCAGATTATTCGTGAAGCTGAAGGATATGAACGGGGATTCTATACGGGAATAACCGGATATTTCGATGGAGACAATATGGATAGTGCCGTGATGATACGTTTTGTGGAGCAAGAGGCGGACGGAATGTATTTTAAAAGCGGTGGTGGCATTACTTTCAAGAGTGACGCCCGCAGTGAATATGAAGAAATGAAACAGAAAATATATGTGCCGATTTATTGAAACGATACAAGTACGTGACGGTAAGTTGCAGAACCTTGCCCATCACAACCGTAGGATGAATGAAACGAGACAGGCGGTTTTCGGAATGGCGGATCAACTGGATATTCTGGATTATACAGGGGATTGTCCTGAAAGCGGTTTTTATAAATGCCGGGTAGTTTATGGCAGAGAAGTATGTGAAGTGGCATTTTCCGCTTATACAATGAGGACTGTACGTTCACTCCGGTTGGTCGGTTCGGATACGATTGATTATCGCTACAAAAGTACGGACCGGAAGGAACTGGAAGCATTGTATGCCCTGCGCGGCAATCAGGATGATGTATTGATTGTCAGAAACAATCTTTTGACGGATACTTCCATTGCTAATGTGGCGTTAGAAAAAGAGGGAGTCTGGTATACGCCGAGGACTCCCTTATTGAAAGGCACAAAACGTGCATTGCTGTTGGAACAGGGGGTACTGACGGAATGTGATATTCCGTCAGATGAGATTTCCTCCTATTCACATATCGCTTTATTTAATGCGATGATTGATTTTCAGTCTCTGGTTCTGGAGATTAACCGGGATACGGTTATTCGTATTTGATACTATCTACCGGATTATTTCTTGCTGCCCGATAACTGTTCAGGCATACTGTGAGCAGGGTGATGCAGACAGTGAAGAACAAAGGAAGCAGGAAATGAAGAATACCAATGTGTACATGGTAAGCAAATTGTTGCAGCCAATAATTCATCAGATAGCAGGCCAGGGGTACAATGAGTATAAACGCTATGCCTATGTAGTACAGGAACGGGCGATTGACAAGCCATAATATTTGCCCGAATGATGCACCGTGAATCTTCCGAATTCCTATTTCGCGTATACGTTGCTGGATAGCATAATGGGTGATGCCGAACAATCCGAACAACGTGAGGAATAAACTGATTGATGCATACATCAGCAGGATGCGGGAAAAGTCGGTGACTTCCTGATTATTGGAGATCAGTACCTGATAAGGGGCTTCATAATTGAATGGAGTACCGGGGTATTTCTTCTCCCATAATCCGCGAAGATGATTGATAACTGCTGTGCGATCTTGTTCGTCAAACCGTAAGGTCAATGTGGTATAGTTATCTTGTGGCATTTCGTGCAGAATCATTCTCAGTGGAAACACATTGTTTGTGAGTGAATATTTCTTGAAATCTTTCATGACACCGATAATAGTACCTTTCTCGCTCTTTTCCGGCACGTATTTAGAGATCGGTTGTCCCACCGGGTCTTCTCCTTCGGGCACAAGATAGCGAATGAAGGACTCGTTGATGATGACCGGCACAGAGGTACGGAGTAATAAATGGAATGTTTGTTTGGCATCCAGCAAGTCGAAATCGTATATATCCAGGAAGTCCGGACAGTTTTCATAAAGTTCAAGCATCAGAAGGTCATTCTTCTCACCATTTTGGCGGGGAACGGCCATACTCATGGTATAAAGACCCGATTGGGACGGTACAACGGCCTTCACTCCGGAGATGGTTTTAATGTCTTCTATCCAAGCAGATAAAGGGGATTGCCGGGAGTCACCGATTCCAAACTCAACGATTCCTTTGTAGCGGCTTCCCTCCTGCTCTATCAGGTCCATTTGGCTACGGATTATCATAAAAGCACTTAGCAGTCCGATGGAAATCATGAATTGTAAGGTAACCAGTGCTGCTACAATGCGCTGTTTCTTACGCCCTGTAAAGAAGCTGCGGTAACGGCTTTCGGACAAGGTCTGTATCTTCCGGCTCATGTATTCTGCCGGAACAACGGATAGAATGATGACAAACAGCAAGATAACAGGGAATACTTGAGCGGAGAAAAGATAGGAGAACGACAGATGTGCGGATATGGTTGCATTGAATACAGCTAACAGGTCGCTCATCAACAGAATGGATAACAGGAATGCTGTAATCACCATCAGGAAAGTATCGGCAAAGAGTTGCCAACGGATTTGATGGTGGCTTGCACCTAAAAGGCTTTCAATGTGCAAGGTGCGTATTTGCTTCAATAAGCGTGAAAAACTGAGGTTGATATAGTTGAAGCAACCGATGAACAAGATTAATAAAGCAGATAGCAGTCCGACGCTTAACAGGGCCTTTTGCCGATGCTCGATACACTGGTTGCTATCTTGTGTGATAGTGGTAAAATAGGATTCCTGTAAAGTCTGGGTACGATAATACCCTTTGCCTAATAAAGTAGGAAGCTCGGTTGTCTCGAAGCGTTGGCGAAAGGCGTTGAGATCTGTTCCTTTTTTGAGAAGTATCGAACAGGTGGTTCCTTCGGGACTGTTTAGATGCGTGAGCAAGTCTGCCTGCAACATGCTTTGAGGTGGCAGGCGGAAGACGGCGGCGATACGGTAGGCACTTTCACCGGATTGTGGGATATCCAGCAGCTTGCCGAGACAGTCGGTGGTACCGAAACAACGTTCGGCCAGAGCTTGGCTGATGGCAATGGTTCCCGGGTGAGTCAATGCTTCTTCTACTTTTCCTGCAAGGGTTTCGATGGGGATAAACTTGGGCAATGTGCTGTCTGCCGATAGCAGGTTCAGTTCGGAATATTCTTGGTCGTCCACACGGATTTTTGTGTGAGTGATGGCTTGCGTGCGTAGTGAAGCTTCTATCTCAGGGAATTGTGAGATAATTTCGGGGACAGATTCATGATATACGAATGTTCCCTGCATTTCTTGTTGTGCAAATGGTAGTGTTTGTGTCAGCCGGAGGATGCGGTCACGGTTGGGGTTGTTATACTCGATGTTGTATTCGTATAGGACGAAGGCTGTCAGTAGATTGGTACAGGCGATACCGATAACCAAGCTGACAAGAGAAATAGTGACGAACAATTTATTTCGCCACCAGCTACGCAGGACAAACTTCAGAATGTACATGTTTTTTGATGATAATGTTAGTAGGGTACTTCGGGGTTGTCAAGGTACTACTTTGAGAAGGTCAATGCAGTACTTTGACGTCCCCGAAGTACTACATTGACGTCCTCAAAGTGACGCCTTTTGAAACCTTTTGATGTACAGATAGTTACGGAAAGAGATATAACTATCTGTTTTATTTACAAACTCACTTCCGTCACTACCTGTCCGTCGAACAGATTAATGATACGTCCTGCAAAACCGGCATCGTGCTGTGAGTGGGTTACCATGACGATGGTCGTTCCTTCTTTGTTCAGTTCATTCAGCAGTTCCATCACTTCCTTACCGTTCTTGGAGTCCAGATTACCGGTAGGCTCATCGGCAAGGATCAGCTTTGGATTGGCTACTACGGCACGGGCAATGGCTACACGTTGCTGTTGGCCACCGGAGAGTTGTTGCGGAAAGTGTTTGCTCCGGTGTGTAATGGCCATGCGTTCCATTGCTGTCTCTACGCGGCGTTTGCGTTCGGCTGCCGGGATGCCCATGTAGAGCAACGGCAGTTCGATGTTTTCGTATACGTTCAGTTCATCAATCAGGTTGAAGCTTTGGAACACGAAACCGATGACACCTTTACGCAGGCTGGTGCGTTGTGCTTCGGTGTATTTGGATACTTCCTTTCCATTGAGGTAGTATTCTCCGCCCGAAGGGTTATCGAGCAAGCCGAGGATATTCAGCAATGTAGATTTACCGCAACCGGAAGGTCCCATAATTGCGACGAACTCGCCTTCTTTCACTTCGATGTTCACATTGTTCAAAGCCCATGTCTGCACTTCTTCTGTCTTGAAGATTTTCTGCAGGTTTACTGTTTTAATCATAATGGTGATAATTTTAATTAGTAATATTGTTTATTCATTCTTTATTATCTCGGCCGGATTGATATGCATGATCCGGTAAATTTTGTATGCGGTGGTGAGGAATATCAGTAAAGCTATACTGAAGAAGATTGAAATGCCCCACCCCCATCCTTGTATGCAATGTACCGGAGGGCCATCCATTGATAGCAGCATGATTCTGACCAACGGATAAGCAATAGCAAAAGCCAGCAAGAAGATAACCAGATAGGCTTTTCCGAAGATTCCGGCGATAATCCACGGAGTAGCTCCATTGATTTTGCGTATGGCAATTTCTTTCTGCCGGCTGACTGTATCCATAGAAATGGCTGAATAGATGCTTAGCACGACTAATAAGACGCTGATAACGGCTAGTACCGTCATTGCAACCTGGGTGATATATATAGATCCTTGGGTGGTTTGTTTATTATCGGCCAGCGTACGGATTTCGAGTGGCAAAGTGGCAGGAACATATTTCCGACAGATATCAGTGATACGGTGGATGCCTTTGTCGGAGCCTGTTCCGGGTGCAAGTTTAAAGTAGAAATTTCCGAAACGGTTGCCGGGGAAGAATACCGAACCGATGATTCCTTCTTTCTGTGATTCTTTATAGAGCGCTTTGAAAATGCCTACGATGCGATAACTCTGTCCATTAAGTTCCACCATACCTTGCACACTGTCCTTATCCAGTTGCTGTTTAAAGCTTTCGCTAACGTAAATGCTTCCTTCCGCGTCTTCGCTTACTTCTTTCCCTTGCATCGGAATATTTAAAAACTTAAAGTAGCTCGGAGAACCTTCGGTATAGACAATCCGCGCTTCCGACTGGTCTGCTTTCTTGTAGGCGTGCATGAAGAAAAATCCGTTCTGCATATTGTCCATCATGGGTAGCATCTCGATGCACTCCGGTAAAGCCTGGATATCGGTTAATATCGGATTCAGATGTTGCCACATACGCTGGCTGTTTATATGCAGGGCGATAATGTCATCCTCCTCTTGGGAAGTAAGCGGGCTATAAGCATGTCCCCAAATTTCATCCAATACCAAATGGATACCGAGCGTGCCGCTTACGAAAAATATCGAGATACTGAGTTGAAACCACATCATGACCGAACGGAAGATGTGGCGACTGCGGTTGTTATTGATTTGGCTGATAATGCTTACCTGCCGTAATCGGCGGATGGGAAACCATATCACCAGCATACATATAGGCAGAAGTGCGACATATATCCGGAACTGTACAGCGTAGATTGCAGCCAGTGAAAATTTGGGTAAGTCGTACGTCGGTATGTATGTCTCGGCAATATTTATGGCTACTTCCGTCAGCACCAATGACAGAAGGAAAGCGACGGACATCATCCAAAATACCTCGGCGAAAAGAAGTAGAAACAGTCCTTTTATCTCCGAACCCATACATTTACGCAACGCCACTTCACGTTGGCGGTTGTAGAACATCTGGATGATGAATTTGAGGAAGTTTATCAGGCCTGAAATCAAGATAAGCGAAGCAATAAACAATATAGCCAGTTTTGCCTTCTCCCAAGCCTTATCTTGCCGCATAGTAAAGTATGCGTAAGGATGCACCGTATGCTCGTCCCGCTGCCACGCTACCGACTGCAAATTTTTGTTCAGGGTTTCTATATCTGTCTCAGGGGATAGATAGCCGCCTACACTTATCGCGTCATTAGATAAGATTTCATAAGAGAAGTAACAATCTGCTTCCCGGACGCGCAAGTCATTGTCTTTTACTACATTCACCACCTTGAAGTCCCGTATCGAGTTCTCTGGTATGCTTTTAGGGTTAGAGAGATGTATGATGGAGCCGATGGGATTGCAGCTACCATAGGCTTTGCGTGTAAATTGTTGTGACAGGACCACTTCATCCGGTGCCTTGGGTAAACGGTTACCATACAATAATTTTCTGTCATTGTATGCGAAGTAATTGGCATTGATTCCTTTATAGCGTATCAGGAAAGGCAAATTGCGTTGCTCGTCATCAATGACTTCTATCTCTGTAGAGTTGCCATAAGAGTGGATGGCGACGCATTCCAAACCATCGACTGTTTGTTCTTCCATCCGCTTCACTTCATGACTGCGAAAAAAGGGACTTTCGCTTTGGTCGACTTCTATCCTTAGCCGCCGTTCACAGTTGGGCAAATCGGCAAGCTTTTCCTGTTGCTGAACAAAAAAGCATACCAAAGCGTAGCATACGATTCCTACCGCCAGGCAAATGGCGGAAATCAGACTGTGAGTTTTATACTTCAACAGGTTTCGGAGCGATATCTTCAAATAATGTAGTATCATTGTTTCACTTGCTATTCGTTTTTAATCACTTCCGCCGGATTGGTTCTTGCTATTCGCAAGATACGGAAAAGTATTGTAAAGCCTGTAATAAAAGTAACAATCAAGAATATACAGAGCCAGAAAAGCAGACCGCAGTCAAAGAATACCGTATACATTTGTTTCCATAACATCAATACAACATATACAAGCGGGAATGCAACGATGGCACTACACAATAACAAGATAATATAAAGACGGGCAAACAACAGGATAATCTGCGGAACATCCGCCCCATTTACTTTACGGATAGCAACTTCTTTCTGACGTCGTTCTGTATCGAGCGTGATACTGGAGTATACACCTAATAGTGTGATAATAATGCTGATAACAGCAAGGAACAAAATGATGTCCTTCAGATTGTACTCAAGAGCTTGCAAAACATGGATATCATCCAGGAATGTTTTAGCCTGATAAGTTATATTTTCAGGAAGCATCTCACGGTAGACTTTTTCAATCCATCGGGCTACTTCCTTTTGCCGGCCCGGATGACTCTTTATGTAGCAGTGGCCTATGTAGACTGAAGAATCATAAGGCAGGAAAGCATATCCACTACTTCGGTTATATACATTGGCCTGAAAAGGTGCGGATATTCCACAGATTGTGTAATCGGTATTACCGCTATACAAGTTCATACCGATTACATCTTTCTTCTGCATCTCCTGCCAGACATTGTCTACCACAATATCTTTTTCCGTTTGAGGAAGTCTTCCTTGTTCTATGGGAATATTCATGAAAGAGAAGAAATTGGCGGGTACAGCCATGACACTAATATCAATCCAGGAGTTCTCATTTCCCTTTTCGGTCGTTAATCCATTGCCCGACATCCCTTGCATATAACCGACATCTGATAACAGAATTTCTTTCACTCCGGCATGTTGTTTAAAACGCTCTATCAACGCCAACTTTTCCTCATTCTTCATAAAGGGATAGTCCAGGGGAATACTAAGAATCTCCGATTTTTCTTTTTGACTTAGCGTATGGATTAAACTATTGGTCGTTTTCTCTGCTTGCAGATATAAAGCAGCCGTCAGGGATACAAATACCCAGCAAATAAAGAACTGGATACCTAGCATAAGGTTACGCCCCCATTGCTTACCTCTGCGTTTATTGTTTCCATAAATACCTGTTTGCACGGTAATACGACGAATACGAATGGAAACAGACAAACATATAAGGACGCAGAGTATGATAAGAAGAACGATATATTGCAGAGCATGTATTAAAAGCGTTTCAGAGGTAAAGGTCATTGCAAAGCCCGGCAAAGAGAAATTCATGTGATTCCCCAATAATTCTATGCCTGATAATACCAATATGGAGGATATGGATATGACAATCAATGACTGTGTGAATAGTAAACAGAAGAGTTGTTTCCAGTTGCATCCTATCATTTTCATGATACTGTATTCCTTGGTGCGGTTGAAGAAAGAACCGATAAGGAAATGGAAAAAGTTGATCAGCCCTACTAGTAATATCAGTGTACCTACAGTTCCGGTAACTAACCCCAGATAAGAAGCACCCTGTTTTTTCAGTCTGGCTCCCATACTACTGGCAGTGACAGTGTAAGCTTCGCCATACAAAGTATAAGTATAGTCTCTTTTTGAGAATTGCTTTTCTAAATCGGTGCATGTAGTTTGTGGTGATAACAGTGCGTAGGTATTTGCCCCTGTCATGTTATGCCGTTTGGGACTTTGTAGAAGTCCTTCACTATCGTTTACGGTCAGCATATCTATGTTTTGCATAAAATCTAAACTATTGTTCAGAGGGATATCTTTCATTACTGCTTGAATGGTGTAGACGATACCTCCTGTTTTCGGGGTGCTTTCAGGAGAAGTATTGAGCCTTCTCATGAGAGTCATGTGTTTGCCGATAGCACTTTCTGCATTACCGAATATTTTAATGGGCATAGATTGGCTCAGGATAACGGAGTTAAGAGACTGACTTGCCATTTTCCAATGTCCTGCTACCATTTCCGGAGTGAAGATTTTATTGTAGCAAGTATCTATTTCAATCGTTTCAAGTTCATAAGGTAGCGTCTTTTCCGGAGATAACTCTACATAATAAGGACGTTCACGAGGATAGGTTACGGATGAAATGGCTTCCGTTTCTCCCAAAGCCCATGTGCGCAAATCTTCGGCCAGAGGAACCGGAGAACCGGAAAAATATCTGTCTGCCTTGCCGTCATAGAGGTTTAATTCTGCTATGCGATCATGATTAGCAAAACAATGGTCTGTGCTTTCTACAAAGCGACTGCAATATATGCAGACACAGAAGCAGAGCAAACCTACTGCCAATCCGATGATGGAAATGATATTTTGTGTCTTATGCTTACACAAGTTTCTGAATGCTATTTTGAAATAATGGAATATCATGGTATATAATAGTTGTTATTATTCACTCTTTATCACTTCCGCCGGATTTTGCCGTGCAGCCTGCCATATTCGCCAGCCAATGCATAACAGAATAAGTAAAGCTACCCCGCTAAAGATGGCCAGATATATCCATGCACTGATTGCTGTTTGTTCTATATAGCTTTCCAACCATTTTTTCATCAAAGCATATCCTATAGGAAATGCTAGCACTGATGCTGCAACGAGTAATATAAAGTACTCTTTTACAAACATGGCAAATATTTCTTTTACAGACGCTCCGTTTACTTTGCGGATGGCTATTTCTTTGCGCCGCTGCTCGCAACTTAGCGTAATGAAAGAGAATATTCCGAAAGCGGCAATGAGTACGCAAATAATTGAGGCAAAGCCAAGCAGCTTCAATAATAACGTTTCGGATTTCAGGGACTTAGAATATTCCTCTTCTATATTGAGAAAAGAATGATATTCATTACTGCCAGTTGAGATTTTGGCATATACATCGTCCACTCGCTTTTTAAGATCCTCCCATGTTCCTGCGCGATATTTTATCAAGATATCGCCATAGTTGGCATCAGAATCGGAACCTCCCAGACCTCCTTTATTGCAGAATAAAGTAGGTACTGCCGGGATTGTAGGTGCTGTGATATGGAAGTCTTTGACGATTCCGACAATTGTAACTCCTTGGTGAATATTGATTTTCTTACCTATCGGATTATCTAAACCTAATTTTCTTGCACAAGTCTCGTTGATGATAGCTTTATCTGCATCATCCGGTTTTAGCATTTCACCTTCTATTAGCTTCAGGTTGTAAAAATTGATAAATTCCCTCCCTTCTCTTATGCAGGTGATATCTATTCTATCTTCCTGATCCGTGCTTTTCTTTCCTTCCCAACTGTTTATCCTGTAAGTCAGTGTACTATATCTTGGAAATAAAGGTTCACATCCCTTCAGTGTCTCTACAATACATGGCATCTTATCTATTTCGGCACTGACGGCAGCGTAAGATTCCGGAGAAACATATTGTCTTAATACTGCTGTATTCTTTCTTTCCCAACCAATGTCACCATTTGCCAGATGGTTGAGTTGTTTCATAAGAATGCTTACGCAAAAGATAAATAAAATACATATTATTAATTGGAATACTATACTGCATTTACGGAACAGGAACAGACTGCCGGATTGTCTGTGGTATCGGCGGATAATAAAAGGTGTTAATAGGATATAGGATATGAAAAGGATACCTGTAAAATAGAGGAATGATTCTCCATAAATATCTCCATTAATTTCTGATAGTTCTCTGAATTTCGGAAGTGATAATTCAATGAATGTCATTCCTAAAAGGCCGGATAAAAGCAGTACAAACAAATATTCAGTACCAAAAAGTATGAATAAATTCCGAATGGATGAGCCGCATACTTTTCTTAGTTCAATTTCTCGGTTTCGTGTGCGCATACGGGTGATAAATAAGGAGAGATAATTGAACAATGCGCAAAGTATAATCATTCCGCTTGCTATGGAGAAAAGTACTAAATAATTAAATTTAAGGGATAGTTTTTCATTGATGGCAGAGTAATGGTACTGAGTTAATGGAATTATCTTATATTTTTCGAAAGGTTTGGAATACCATTGGTTTCCGGATTCGTAGTTTTTCATTTTTTCTTGAAAAGATGTAGCATCTACTCCTTTACGTAACCGGACGTAGGTTTGAAATCTATGTACTCCCCATTCGCTTTTTACTTTTTGAAATTGTGATGACATTGTCCATGCGGCAAAATAGAGATTACTATGTTTCTCTCCATTTTTCAGAATAGCACAGACTGTCTTAGGTGTATCATCTGTCTCTAGCTCCTCCCCCAAAACTTCTGTTGAACCGAATAATGACATAGCAGTCTCCTCTGTTAATGCAATTTTATTATCAGAATAAAGGAATTCCATGTTTCCGGATAATATGGAGGTAGGTTGGAACATCTCTAAAAACGTGGAGTCAGCATACATGCAATTAACTTTTGCCGTTTTTCCCTCCTTGGTTTTCAATCCTGTTTCTCTTTGGTAAACTGCGCATGCGGCTTCTACTTCCGGAAATTCTTGCCGAAGTGTAGTAGCCAGCATATATGAACTGTATGTGCTGAATGTTGATTCACTAAAAGTGGCTTCTTGATAAAGCAAATGAGTTCGTTCCACACCTTCGTAGAATTTGTCATACGTTATTTCGTAGTGTATCCACAGATTTGAGAGTGCAAAGCAAGTAAATCCTACTGCCAAACCTATAATACTAATAATACTCTGTGTTTTATATTTCAGTATTATATTACGAAACGCTATCTTGCAATAATGCTGTATCATGTCTTTGTTTTTTCTATTATTCACTCTTTATCACTTCTGCCGGATTCTGCCGTGCTGCCTGCCATACCCGCCAGCCGATGCATGCAAAAATAACGATCATTATGCCACCGAATATAGCAAAATATATCCAGGCACTGATAACTGTCTGCTCTACATAGTTTTCAAGCCAACGCTTCATCAGCACATATCCTACAGGGAATGCAATGACACCCGCAATAACCAGCAAAAGCATATATTTTTTCACAAACATAATAAGAATATCCCGGATTGTAGCTCCATTCACTTTGCGTACGGCTATTTCTTTGCGCCTTTGTTCGCAACTTAATGTGATCAGAGAAAAGATACCGAAAGCAGCGATAAGTACACAGACCATGGCTACAAAGCTCAATAACTTTATCAGTGCGTCTTCGGACTTAAGATATCCGGCATATTCTTCTTCTGTGTTGTATAATCTATATCTCACTTCCGGATACTCCCGGCTGAACATGCTGTCTATCCGGTTTTTCAGTTCTTTCCATTTACCATCATGAAACTTGATTAAGATTTGCCCTTTTCCTATAGAAAATCCCATGCCTTTAAGAATATCCCTTGCAACTAAAACATAGGGTTGCACCGGTTCTGTCGGTGCTGTGATGTGGAAGTCTTTAATTATGCCTACAATGGTCGATGCTTGAGTTTGCTGATAAAGTTTCTTTCCAATCGGATCGCTCATCCCAAGCGCTTTTACAGCAGATTCATTGATCATTATTTTATTCGTCTCTGTTGACTTCACCATCTCTCCTGCCAACAGTTTCAGATTGTAAAAGGATACTGTCTTTTCACAATTCCACAGACATCGCATATCTATACTTTTCACCGCATCTTCTTTTCCGTCCCAATTAGTGAAGGTTTGTGAAAGGCCTGATGATTGAGGCAATAAGCAACAATGTCCGGATACAACCTCCCTTGTACATGAGAATTGCTTGATCTTATCAGCAATGGCTTCAAAATCATTGTCCGGATATAAAAGATTGATGGAAGCTATATCTTTTCTTTCCCATCCTAAATCTGTATTCGTAAGATAATAGATTTGCTTCATCATCACTATTATGCAGAACGTGACAAGAATCCCTATCATCAATTGGAATGTAATACTTAGTTTACGGAGTGCGTACTTGTTTCCGGTATTCCGGGTGGACGACCGTCTGATGGCGAATGGCACTAACAGAAGTAAAGACAGTAAAAGAATCCCTGCAAAATAAAGAAGTGACTCTCCATAAATGTTTCCGGATACTCCGGACAGTTTCCTAAAGGCGGGCAAGGCCGTCTCAACAAAAGCCATACCCAATACCCCGGATAACAATATGATGTATAGGTACTCCACAGAAAGTAGAATAAATACACCTCCGATGGAGGAACCGCATACTTTACGTAGTGCTATCTCACGCCCACGTATCCTCATGCGAGTGATGAACAGAGAGAGATAATTGAACAGAGAACAAAGAATCACCAAGCCTCCGGCCACAGAGAATAGTATTAGATAATAGAATTGGAAAGATTGGTTCCTGTTAATCGATGAATAATGATACTCGTTGAGTGGCATTAACCGGATTTCCTCAAATACTCTGCGAGGATCTCTCGGATCGGCTTTCGTTTCATTTGCAGCGAGTTTTTTCTGAAAGGCTATCGGATCAGTTCCTTTACGTAACTTGATAATGATTTCGAAACTTCCATTACTCCAATCATTCTGCCAGCGGCGGAAGTATTCTCCCTGTTCCCAGTAGCCGAATGACAGATTACTGTGATCGAGATTTGAGAGAATGGCACAAATCGTCAGTGTATCATCATTGTAGTTTTTAACTTCTTTGCCCAGTACATCCGTAGAACCGAACAAACGCATGGCCATATCTTCTGTTAAAGCTATCTTGTCATTGGAATACATAAAATCCCTGCTTCCTGCTAGAATGGATATATTGAACATCTTCATGAAGCAGGAGTCTGCCTGTATATTATTGGTTTCTACCGTACAATCATTTGCTTTAAGATCTACTTTTTGTACCCATCTGGTATAAGCGCATGCAGCTTCCACTTCCGGGAAATCGTTTTTCAGCAGAGTTGATGCCGGGTATGGCATGGAAGTGGAATAACCGTTTACTCCAAATACACTTTCTTTGCAAAGAATGTACATCCGGTCGGCTCCTTCGTGGTAAGCATCATACGTCATTTCGTAATGTATCCACAGGTTGGCAAGGGCGAAGCAAGTGAAGCCGACTGCCAAACCTAGGATACTGATAATACTTTGTGTTTTATATTTCAGTATATTGCGAAATGCTATTTTGAAATAATGTTGTATCATGGTTTTACATTCTCTCATATCTTATTTACTTTTTGATGGTCCTTACAGAATCTTCCATATTAAGATTTCAAATTTTGTGCCAAAGTTATAACTAACTGCCCATTAGACAAATACGGGGTATTGCAATCTGAAACCAGTGTGCTATACTGCACAAAAATAGTGCATATTCGCACAAGTGTTACATTTAAAATCATAAGGGGTAGTTACAGGCTCTGACTATAACTTCTTAACTTTTGATGAAGTGATAAATTCAGCGCGAACGTATGTTTCGTTTTTTCTTTTGATAATCAGAAAGATGGTTCTTGTTTTCTTCTAAAACAGCATGTATGAAGTGAACTCATGGACAAAATGATTCCTTGATGATTAGTGTTTGTGTATCAGTATGTTACACCTTGCAAAAAAAACAAAAAGTGTAGTTTATTAGGGTCAAATAGGTTCAGGGTCACTTATACCCCCAATTCCTGCTTAAATGGATAAATCATTTAAAATAGATGTAAATAAAACATACTCTACATATCACGCACGCTAAATTATCACTTATAGTACGAATTAATTTTGATTGAGTACTTATTCACTCTTTATCACTTCCACTTTATCATTTTACTTTTTGTATTAAATATTTATCTGTTTAAGGTTTGTCCAAATTGTAATATTCCAAATCTACTGAAATACGTTTTTTACAAAAGTCTTAAAAAATCAACTGTCTGTATATTAGCGTTATATCAACTAATCTAAATAAAATTGACCTATAAATGGGGCTATAAGTGACCCTGACCCTATTTTTGCCCCCTAATAAGTCTTTTATTGGTCTTGATATTGTTATACTTTTTCAATAATAGTCTGCGAAAAATAATACGGTAACCCACCCAGAAGCCTTAAACGGAACATAACAAGCAATGTCATGATGCAAAACTAGCAATATTCCGCATTACGAGATTGCTAGTTTTGCATCATGACATTGCTTGTTTTAATTATTGGATTTAATTGTTTTATAGCTGATTTTCGCTTCTGATTCTTATTGTTCATTCTGTTTTTACTACTTCTGCCGGATTTACATTTGCAGCTTTATGGATTTGCCAAATAATAATCAGCAAAGAGATGATGGCTGTAATTATGACGGCTATGGCAAATAAATCGAATGTGATGGGAGCTTTGTGCGCAAAGTCTTGCAGGTATAGCGTGATGGCCCCCCATGAAACCGGTATGGATATCAAGGTTGCTATTGCCAGTACCGAAAGATACTTTTTGATGAGCAAGGGATAAATATCCGTTGCTTGCGCCCCATTTACTTTACGCAAACCAATCTCGCGATATCGTTGCCGTATATCGAATAATGAAATTGACAATAACCCCAAAGAAGATATAAAGCATCTCTTCCACCCAATTTCTTCGTCCAGAAAGAACGGGTGATGATAACATCTTTGGGGCGTTTTATTTTTCCACTTCCGGCTATCACCTTATATGGAAATATTTTAAAGAAGGTGCTGTCAATGGAGAAAGCATTGACTCTGACTTCCTGTTCTCCGAATAGGATTGCCATATCCGGAACTGCGTAAACCCCTGTGTATCTTTCTACCGCAGGGTCATTCTCCAATCCCGATTGGTAGCCCCCTAAAAAGTTCTCCCCATTGCTGGGAAATCCTTTAACCAGGCAGATGCGTTCATACTCGGGAAAACACTGATTTACGGTATTTTCCTGATGGATGTATCGGGTAATGGTCAGTACGCAGGCCATACTACAGGCTAATCCTAATACATTGATAAGTGTGTATGCCTTGAATTTTAACAAGGTGTTTATAACCAGGATAATCTGTTTCATATAGTGCTTCCTAATTTTATTCACTTTTTATCACTTCCGCCGGATTCTGCCGTGCTGTCTGCCATACGCGCCAGCCGATACTTATCTCTTATTCTGCTTTCATGATTGTTGCCGGATTGATGCGGGTTGCTTTATTCACCTGCCAGAACAATGTTCCCAACGAAATGCCTGCCACCACTAATATAGCAATCAGATAGATGAATATACTAACAGGAACTTTAACAATGAAATCTCTTGTATAAATATATATGAGATAGTAAGATAATGGTACGGTAAGCAACGTTGCCCCTCCTATCACCCATATATATTTTCGGAACAAAATTGAATATAAATTCCGTAGTTGTGCTCCGTTTACTTTGCGGATGGCTATTTCGCGGTAGCGTTGGCGGATGTCGAATAAGGAAAGTCCGAATAATCCCAATGCCGAGACAAAAATAGAGATGGTGGCAAACAGTGTAAACACGGTTGCTACACGGCGATCCTCACGATATAAAGTTTGTATATCCTCATCCAGCCATCGATGATCAAATTCTTCAGTATTAAATATCTCTTGTCTGGCACTTTTCAAATAAGTCATCAGTTCCTTTTCTTTTCCGGGTATGCATGCAATCTGATATTGCGAGCCGGCGCTATTGGGGGTTATCATATATACCACAGGTTTCTTTCCGGCTGTGAGATGACCGGTATAATAATCTTTGATTACAGCTTCTACAGGCATCAGAGATATACCACCTTCTATTATTTTTCCATCCATCCCCATAGCTATCCAAAGTGCCTGTTCTCCTCTTATGAAAGCATCTTCCCGTCGCGTATAACCGAAGGCTTTCATGGCCGATTCATTCATGGCTACCAGATACTGAGTGTACCCTTCTACTTTATCGGGCAATGCACCATCTACTAATTGCAGATTATACAAACTAAAGAAATCAACCGGTACCCACATCAGCATCATGTTTAACTTAACATCCTTGTCATTTATGAGAGTAGAAGAACTTCCACTGCCCAGCACTCCACTGCGTGTAGGGTCTCCGCAGAACCATTTCTTTATGAACGGGCATTCATTCAGTTTCTGCTGAATACTTTGGGAATTCTGCCAGCGTTGTTGTCTCTCTTGTTCGCTTTCGGAGTTCCAGTTTTGAGGAGTCGGAACTAAGTTGGCATACAGTATCCCTTGAGTCCGAAATCCCGGAGGAGTATCTTGCAAAAAGCGAAGGTGACCGCTGAAATACAATGATAGTATAATGAGCAAAAGCGTGATACTGTATTGAATGAATAAAAAAGCCGTACGTGTGGTAACGGATTGACGCGATGATCCGATGGTACGTATGGATATGATAGGTGGTAGGTAATTGTACTTGATATAGGGATAAATAGTGGTGAACAGTGGCAAGAAAAGAAGGACCCCTAATGACAACTGCCAGTCAAATGCCGTATAAGGAATGTCGCTCTCCAATAAGCGGTTGGCATATCCCGAGAATATTTCAATGAAGAACCAGGCTAGCAATAACGCTATGGATATCATGAGTACATTCTCTAACCACAGTTGCAGAAAAAGAGCGCGCCCTTGCACACCAAAGACCTTCTTTATACCATATTCTTTGGAACGTTTCAGCATGAAAACCAAGTATATATTTACAAAGTTCAGGATTCCCGCCAATAGCAACAGCATGCACACACCTGTAAGTATCAGTATATGTGAATGACTACTATAATGCCACATTTCCAAATCATCACCTGCGGCAGCCAGTTTTTTGTTCCAATAGAGTTGGCTGACAGGAAGAAAATTATATCGTATTTTAAATCCATCCGGCACCTGACGGTAAACGCTACTGGCAGCATTGATGGCATCTACATCGACTCCCGGCATGAAACGTAAAAGTTCCACATACATTCTGCCCCATTCTCTTCGTGATTTGAGATCAATGTTTACTACGATATCAAATGTCAATGATGATTTGCAGGACGGTTCATCCAATATACCGCAAATGGTAAGGTGTCTGCCTCCTGAATATTCCATAGTTTGTCCGATAGGATCTTTCTCTCCAAATACACGCTTGGCAAATTGGCGTGTGATGAGAGCCTCTTCAGGCGCTTTCATTTGTTTGCCTTTCAGGGGATAATGAAAGAAATGAAAGAATGTTGTATCTGCTACTAACATCTGGATTGCATAGGGTCTTTCGTCTATGTTCACATTATCATTGCTCAATGTCATGAAGTAGCTTCGTTCTTTAATGGCTTCAGGCAAAAAATAGACCGTATCTGCACCACTGTCACTACTTACACTACCGGGGAATATATTACTGTCGATGTCACGAATTGGAATATACACATTTTCAGCATCCGTGCAGTGCGTGTTCACTTGCAACTCACGGTGAATGTAGCGTACTAATATGATGGTACATGCCAGGCTGAGTGCCAGGCCGATTACATTAATAATCGTATATGACTTGGAGCGTATCAGGAAGCGCCAGGCGTATTTGAGTGTTTTCATGTTTCAGTCTTTATTATATTTTATTTATATTCTATTTCTTATTCGCTTTTCATAATTTCTGCCGGATTAATTCGTGCAGCTTTATTCACTTGCCAGAACAATGTGCCTAACGAAATGCCAGAAACTATCAGTATGGCTATGGCATAAATGAATATGCTGACAGGAGCTTTCACTACAAAATCTTGCGTATAGATGTATATCAGGTAATAAGATAAAGGTATGGTAATCAATATGGCAATTCCTATTACCCAAATGTACTTGCGGAATAGAACTGCATACAGATTTCTCAATTGTGCTCCGTTTACTTTGCGGATGGCTATTTCCCGATATCGCTGGCGGATATCAAACAGAGAAATACCGAATAGCCCGAGGCCTACAATTATAATCGCAATACAGGCAAAAACGGAATAAATGATGCTTGTTTGTCTGTCCTGGGCATAGATTGCTTTTACGTCTTCTTCCAGAATACTGTATTCAAAATCTTCACTGCCATAAATCTTTAATTCCGTTTTACGTAGGAACTCAAGCACTTCTTTCTTTTTACCCGGCACACAGGCTATCTGATAGACATCGCCGCTCATCTGATTGCTTACCATATAAACAGTAGGTTTCTTTCCTAAAGTTAAATGTCCGTTGTAGTAATCATCTACCACCGCTACAATGGGTTGGGTTTTGGATTCGTTTCCTCTTTTCAGGGGATTTTCTATGCTGGCACCCTGACAAGTGGTGTAGTTTAAGGCTCTCATAGCTGCCTTATTCATCACCAGAACTCCGAAAAAGCCTTTATCTGATAAATCGGGGAGCTCGCCTTCGATAAATTTAATATCATAGACCTGAAAGAAATGAGGCGTGGCAAGGCGCATATTCAGGTAGATCTTCTTCCCTTGATCGTTTATATAATCACTACCATAATCTCCTTTAAGAATGTCAATATAGCTGGCCTCAAAATCTTCTATATAGGGACAGGAAGAAAGCTCCTTATCCAATGCGTTCACTCGCTCCTGACGTTGTTTCATGCTCTCCTCCGTGTAAGCATCAAAGTCCTTTGATTCGTAAGTCAATTGAGCAATGATAATATCTTTGGTACGAAATCCCGGTTCGGTACTAAGCAACATATTCAGCTGGTTATTGAAATAAAGCGAGACTACCACCAATAAAAAAGTGAGTACGTACTGAATGCCCAAAAATAGGATCCGTGAATGTATTGAACGACTTTCCGAACCTATAGAATGGATGGAGACAATAGGGGGAGTATAATTGTATTTGATGAATGGATAAAGAGAAGTAACTAATGGGAGTACTACCAATATGCCTAATGATAATTGCCAGTCAAATGTCGTATAGCCAAACTGATGATTGAAAAGATTTTTCACCGGCACAGTACTTACTTCTACAAACAACCAAGCTATGAGCATAGCGGCTGATACCAACAAAGCATTCTCTGTCCATATATTAAGAAATAGCTCTTTACCTCTTGCACCGAACACCTTTTTCAATCCGTATTCTTTTCCCCTCCGAAGCATGACAACCAGATAGATATTGATGAAATTTATAATACCTGCTAATAGCACTAATAGGCATACTCCTATCATAATCCACAGATGGGAATAACTGCCGGTAGAGACCATCAATATCTCTTCAGAACTGATGGAGCTATCCCAATAGAATTGCTTGACGGGAATCAAAGAATAAGTATAAGTACGCGTATCACCGCTTTCGGGCGAGTTTATATATCTTGGGATACTACCTGTTTTGTTTAGCTTATTTATATCAGTGCCCGGCATGAATGAAAACAAGTCTATAGCCATGCGTTCCCAACTATCAGATAAAGCTTTAGACAATACTATATCGAACTGCAGGAAAGTCTTGTTTCCGGGATTACCCAATACACCCTCAATAGTTATGTCCTTTCCATTAGAACAACGGATGATTTTACCTACCGGATTCTCCTTACCGAAAAGCTTGTGGGCAAATGCCTCTGTAACTAAAGCGGAGTATGGAGAAGGTAATGTAATGTTTCCCTGCACCACCGGGTAGCGGAATAGCTGAAAAAAGATACTGTCTGTTACGATGATTCGCGAAGGAAACCGATTTGCCCCAATCATTACATAATCTTTCTCCAACGGAATGAAGCTGCTCTGCTTATTGATGTAGCGTTGATCGATAAGGCTGCTATCTCCCCTATTAATAAGCATACTTAAATATTTATTGCCACCCACATCCGCTTTGACACCATAAACCTGTTCCCGGTCAATGCAATGGCTATCCACTGTCAATTCCCTGTGAATATAGCGGAATAGAATGATGCAACATGCCAGACTGAAGGCCAGTCCCAGTAGATTAATAATCGTATATGACTTGGAGCGTATCAGGAAGCGCCAGGCGTATTTGAGTGTTTTCATGTTTCAGTCTTTATTATATTAATCTCTTTCTGTTATTTTGCTATTCTTTGATAATGCTGTATTTGTTCCTTATTTTAATATCAGTTCTTCCGCTTCGCCAAAGTTATCATATCCCGTCGTAATAACCCAATCTCCGGGCTGTAAACCGTCTGTAATCTCGTATTGCTGGGGATTCTGGCGTCCGATACTGAGAGGGACACGAATTGCTTTCGTTTTGGATGCGTTTAGTTTGTAAATCCATTGACCACCGGTAGCCTGATAGAAATTACCACGTGGGATAACGATGGCCTGTTCGGGTTGTCCCAACTCTATCTGTACACGGAAACTTTTACCGACACGTACATTGTCGGGCATCTCTCCGGTAAATACTAAGTCGACATCGAAAGTGCGGTCTTTTACTTCGGGAACTACCTTGGTAATACGGAGTGGATATTTACGTCCCTGATAATTAATTGTAGCCGGAAGTCCTGTCGTGATACGATCTATGTAGTATTCACTGAGCGAAGTGTGTATTTTATATTGGTCTAATACCTTAATTTCAGCAATACCTTGGTTGGATGATACTTGCTGCCCCGGAGTTACTTTCACGAAGCTGAGTTGCCCGGCGACGGGGGCCTTAATTACTAAATTATCCAGTCGTTCGCAAGCACGTTCATACTTTTTACGTTCGCGTTCCCGGTCATTATGGATCAGGTCTTTGCGGATAATGGCAACAACAGAATCCTGACGCAAACTCTCGCGTTGTAACTTTGCTTTCTTTACATTGTAATTATACTCATCTTCGGCAACTTCCAGTTGAGCTTTACTTTTTATCCCCATTTTATATTCTTCTTTATCAAGATTGAAACTTTTTTGAAGACGCGTCAACTCATAGTTTGTTTGCAAAGTTTGTTGCTGGAGGGTCAGGCTCTTTTGTTCCATTTCAATTTCTTTCTCCCGAAAAGAAATCAATTGCTTCTCCAAATCATCACGTTGCTCTTCAATATTGTGTATCAAATCAGGGTTTTCGAGTACAAGGATTGTGTCTCCCTTTTGAAGCAAACTTCCCTCCTCGCCTACAATACGGTCTACACTTCCTGATTCACGGGCATTAACGATAATGGTGAGGATGGGTTGTATAAGTCCTTCCACGTCTACATATTCCATGAATTTATCATTTTTGACTTCAGCAATCTGCACATTCTCCTGGTCGATGCGAAGCTTGCTGGGACCGGCGGAAAGGATGATAACATAAATAATGAAAGCAAGGAATAGAATTCCTCCTGCCAGATAATAGCGGTAGCGGATGTACCAAGGTTTCTTTTCGAGTTTAATATCCATAATATCTTTATTGTTTTACAATTTGTGATTACTATATCTTATTCAGTTCTGATTTCTTCTGCCGGATTTTTTAGTGCAGCCTGCCATATGCGCCATCCGATACTGGAAAGAATAATGATAATGATTGCTATCAGGATAACGACATAAACCCACCAGGAAATAGTTGTCTGAATAACATAAGTTTCCAACCACCTTTTCATGATGATGTATCCTGTAGAGAAGGCAACTATTGCAGCTAAAACCAGCAAACTCATATATTCCTTAAGAAATATAAGAATAATATTCTTTATCGTTGCCCCGTTTACTTTTCGGATAGCGATTTCTTTGCGGCGTTGTTCGCACGAGAGGCTGATTAATGAGAAAATACCGAATATGGCAATAATAATGCAAACGGCAGATGCTACTGAAAGTAATTTCATTAATGTACGTTCCGAAGCAAGCGAGTCCTCTATCATTTTTGCAACACTTTGAGTCCCAATTCTGAAGTTTGGGTATGTTTTCTGAATATATGTTTCAATAGTGCGTTTGGCGTCTTCGTAACTACCATGATATGTAAAAGCATTCTTGTTTTTAGGGGGATAAAGATTCACTGTAAATACGCTTGGAAAAGCAGGAACTGTAGGCGAAAGCTGAATGTCTTTTACAACGCCGCATACACTATAATAATTGGAAAATTGTTTTCCAATAGGATTTTTCCATCCTGTCTTCCTGACAAAAGCTTCATTGACCAGAACCTTTACAGGCTTGCCATGCGAATCTTCTGGAAAAGTTCCTTGTATCAGTTGCATTCCTAAAAGGTCGAATGCTTCTTTTGAAATCTGAAAATCATTCACCATAAATTCAGTTTCCGCTTGTTGTTTATTATCCCATTCATCAATGTAGAAACCTGATCTGCCCCCGATTGGTAACGGGACATCTGTAATTCTGTGAAACTCAATCCCTGGGATCTCCTGCATTTTTCTAACCCAATCTTCTGCATCATCCGATGATATTCCTGAAAGATAATATACAAACTCAACATCCGGGTGAGTAATGCCCATATCCGAAGAAGTACGAAGATGGTGTAGTTGCTGCATCATAACTATTGTACAAAAAATGAAACCAATGCTGATGGCTAATTGAAACCAGAGTCCTATGCAACGAAAAACATTAGAGAAATGTGTTGTAGAACTGGAGGAAATAGCAGATTGCAGCGTGAAATGGTTTTGTAGGAATAAAGTGAGCCAAGCGAAGCATAAAGCGATGCACAGCACGATTGACATATAAATACCAGCTTCTTTATAAAAGAAAAGAGCATTTTCATTGATGCCGGATATTGACCTGAAAGCAGATAAGGAAATCTCCATCAGAAACAAAGCCACAAGGAAGGACATAAATAATAATAGTAACAACTCGGAAACCAATAGTGACATCAAGCCTGTATTTGAAGCCCCGTTCACTTTACGAAGTGCCCATTCACGCTGTCTCATACGGATACGTATTAGATACATTATCAGATAATTGGCAAGAGCACTCAACGCTATCAACAAACTGATTATGCAAAATAAGTGTATATGTTCTATGTGGATAAAAGCTGATGTGCTCGGATGGGTGTAGTGTTCTTCTATCAATGGAGTGATAATAACCGGATATTTTATTTTTTTTCCTTCACTATCCGTGACTTCCATATCTTTTAGTTTCTTTTTTAAGGCCTCTATATCAGTACCTGGAATCACGCGGAACAAGGTCTGTCCTGATGCAAAGTTCCAAAGTCTGTTTTCATCAGGTACGCGTTTGCCTACCAAATCAAAGTTATAATTGGTGTGTTTCCATCCTTCAACAACGGCAGTGATAGTGGTGGACAGTGTAGGACCCGGTTTACCAATAGGAGATTCGTTGCCGAAAATCCGGAGGGCAGTTTGTCTGGTTATGGCTATTTCATCGGGATTGTGCAGAAACTGATAGCTTCCTTCCAATAAGACTAAGGGAAGTACGGAAGTAAAAGTGCTATCAATTTCCATCTTTTTCCAGGAGCTGGTTTGCCCGTTATTGGTATTTTCAATGGTTACTATACGATTTCCATATGTTGCACTTTCTATTTCGGGAAATGTATTCATTAAATGTTGCGCTAACATAGGAGAGGTTATGCTGGAATAACCGCTATTTTCCAAATTACTGGTTGTTCCGGCCACATAAACCCTGTCTGCACCTTCATGAAAAGTATCATAAGTCTGCTCATAGTGTAACCACATACCTGATAATGCGAAGCTAACGAGTCCCACTGCCAGACCGATGATGCTAATGATCGTCTGCATTTTATATTTAATCAGGTTGCGCAGGGCAACAATAAGATAGTGCTTTAGCATATTTTAGTCCTCATTTTTTTATCATCCTGTCCATCACTTCCTCTATTCTTTCTGTTTCTGTCAGCGGTGCATCTACTTCAAAATCATAAAGTGTGATACTGCGGAGGGTGTAGTACAAACTCCAGTAGTTATATAGTGCAGTGATGTAATTTCGTCGGGCGGCGTCTTTTTCACTGATGGAAGCATTGAGGTCGAGTACGGTAGACTTTCCCAAGATATAAAGTCGCCGGGCTACATCAGCACGTCGTTGAGCCGTTTCATCGGTGCGGGCGGCAATATGTACGCGCTGGGATTGTAAATTGAATTGTTTTACCAGTTTACGGACATTCAGTTCAAAGTCTGTTTTATCCTGCTCTACTTGAGTATAAGTTAAGTCACGATTAGAACGGGCTACCCGGACCTGTCCTTTGCCACGTCCCCAATCCAATATAGGTAGACTAATGCCGAGGGTGACGTATTGTTGGTCCAAAGGATTGTGATAAGCATCTTTCAGTTTATTGCCGGTCTGAGTCAGTCCGAAACGCAAGTAAAGATCGGCTTTCAGGCCGGCATTGGCACGGGCACTGGCTACCCGGCTTTCGCTTTCCAGCTTACGCCGCTGCATGTCCAGTATATCCGGGCTGTTTTGACGTGCTGTGATTAAAGCTGTGCTTAGATCTATGTGAAGATTGGGAACATGATCGCTGACATCCACTTTGATCAGTATATCCTCCTGGATACCGAGATACGAACGGAGTTCTTGCATGCAATTTTCTACTTCGATATGGGCATTCATACGATTGGTCTCTTCGGTCAGCTTATTAAGTTCCAGTTGTAGCATCTCGTTTTCGGTAATGGTACCTATATTATAGCGTCCTTGTGCATATGTATATAAGGTGTCTGCATTGGCATAGTTGGTAGAAGCTATTTCGTAGTTGCTTTGTGCGGTGGCAAGGGCAAAGAATTTCTGCGTAGCGTTGGCAGCAACGAGCTCCAGGGTTTCCACATAAGTTTTCTTGGCTTTCTGGTAACGCAATGGTTCGATACGGCGATTCCATTTCAGGCTGTTATATCCAAAAAGAGACTGACTATAGCCGACGTTTATGGGTGATGTCTGCCAGGAGGTAGAGTTGTCACTAAATAAATCAAGCCGCTGGGCAGAAGTTTCCACGAACAATGTACCACCTGTCCAAGGAATATTCTGTGTCAGGCTTAAGGTGAGGTCGGTACTTAATAAGTTTTGTTCCACAAATTTCACGCTACCATCGCTCATTGTAATTTTGTTGATAGCACGATTCAGATACGGATCGGAAGTTAATTTCAAGGCGGGCAGATAGTTGGCCCGATAATATTTGTAGTTCCAGTAGGCAGAACGAAAACTGTGTTGGGCTGTTTGCGCATCGGGTGATTGTTGACGGGCACGTTCTATGGTCTGACCTAATGTCAGTTCCATAGTGTGCTCCTGCGCATCAATAGTTATAAGAGTTCCGCAAGCTATCAATAATAAAAGTATTTTTTTGCACATAGTATGTTCCTTTTAGTAGAAGAGATTCAAATCTTATGCCAAATATGTAATGCTTTGTATTGCAATGTTATACTTCTATATGGTGTAAGTTAAACGTGTGCCATACCGCACAAAAATAGTGCGCATACGCACACACAACACATCGATATATTGTTTATCTTTGCGCATCGGATATATTCATATTTGCAAAAAAGATTATCGGATAATAATAGCTTCGTATGGAACAATTAGGAAAAATATTAATAGTAGATGATAATGAGGACGTACTTTTTGCCCTCAACCTTCTGCTGGAACCTTATGCGGAAAAAATAAAAGTAGCGGTAACCCCCGATCGTATCGAATATTTCATGACGACCTTCCAGCCGGACATTATCCTGCTGGATATGAACTTCAGTCGCGACGCCATCAGTGGGCAGGAAGGCTTTGAGAGTCTGGAACAAATCTTGCGTATTGATCCTCAAGCAGTCGTTATTTTTATGACAGCGTATGTAGATACAGATAAAGCGGTACGGGCCATTAAAGCGGGCGCTACCGATTTCATCCCGAAACCGTGGGAAAAAGAAAAACTACTTGCTACACTCTCATCCGGTATTAAATTACGCCGTTCCCGCTGTGAAGTTAGTCTGCTAAAAGAACAAGTGGAAGTACTTAGCGGTGCGGGAAGTAGTGTGGAAGAATCTATTATTGGTGAATCTGCCGCGATGCAGGAAGTGTTTGCCACGATAGAGAAGCTGCGTGATACAGATGCTAACATTCTTGTACTTGGTGAAAATGGAACAGGAAAAGATGTGATAGCCCGTTTGTTATACCGTTGTTCGCCACGTTACGGACGGCCATTCGTTACAATTGATCTCGGCAGTATCCCGGAACAATTGTTTGAGAGTGAATTATTCGGCTATGAAAAAGGAGCATTTACTGATGCCCGGAAACCGAAAGCCGGACGGATGGAGGTGGCAACGGGAGGTACATTGTTTTTGGATGAAATAGGAAATCTTTCACTGCCTATGCAAGCAAAACTGCTGACTGCTATTGAAAAACGACAGATCAGTCGTTTGGGTAGTACACAATCTGTATCCATCGACGTACGCTTGATTTGTGCTACAAATGCGGATATCCGCCATCTGGTGGAAGAAGGGAATTTCCGGCAGGATTTACTTTATCGTATCAATACGATTGAACTACATATTCCTCCTTTGAGGGAACGGGGAAATGATATTATTCTTCTGGCAGATTATTTCTTGCAGCGTTATGCCCGGAAATATCAAAAGGAAATGCGGGGCTTGACACGTGAAGCAAAAGCTAAATTGCTGCGTTATTCCTGGCCGGGAAATGTGCGTGAGTTACAGCATACGATGGAGCGTGCTGTGATTTTGGGTGACGGTTCATTGCTTCGCCCCGATAATTTCTTGTTCCAGGCTTCCTCCCCCCGTCTTAAAAAAGAAGAAGAAGTACTTAATCTGGAACAATTGGAACGGCAAGCTGTAGAAAAGGCAATGCGGTTAAGCGAGGGAAATATGACACGTGCTGCGGAGTATTTGGGAATTACGCGCTTTGCATTGTATAGGAAGATTGAGAAATTGGGATTATAAATTAAGAAGTAATATGAAGCAGTATTCCTTGGTTGTTATCTTGCATATCTGTCTGCTGGCAATACTTTCTGTTGGTGTTTATGTGTTATATTGTGCTGATTTATGGTTTAGCATGCTTATAACATTCCTGTTTCTTCTGGGGACAGGAATACACCTTTATTATATACAGATGAAGCAATTGCAGATGATGCGTCGCCTGACGGACAGTTTGCGTTATAATGACATGACACAAGCTTTCCGTCCACCTTATAAAAATAAACTGATGACAGAAATGGCTGTAGAGCTATCTGAAACCTTGCAGGCATTTCGTGCCCGCCTGTTGGAAGAAGAAATAAAACATCAGTATTACGAAAGTCTGCTGAACAAGGTAGATACTGCTGTATTAGTGACTGATATGTCCGGACGTATTGAGTGGCTGAATCGTGCCGCCACTGCCCAGTTAGGGCAAGATCCGCAATTGCCGGCCGAACTTTTGAGCCTTCCTTCCGGTGAAACGCAGGTCATACGTATTCATCGAAATGGAACCACTTTAGAAATGGCAGTAGCTACCACTCTCTTTGTAGCCCGTGGTATGGAGAGGCGCCTTATCAGCTTGAAGAATATCCATTCTGTACTGGAACGGAATGAGATGGAAGCCTGGCAAAAGCTGATACGTGTACTCACTCATGAAATCATGAACTCCATTACTCCTATCATTTCCCTCTCTGAAACACTTAGTGAGCGCGGAGTACCCGTTACATTAAAAGATGCAGCGGGCGAAAAAGAATATGCTGTAATGCTACAAGCTATGCAAACCATTCATCGACGTAGTAAGGGACTATTAGGTTTTGTAGAAAACTATCGTCGTCTTACCCGTCTTCCCGCTCCTGTCTGTGCTAGTGTGCCGGTTCGGGAACTGTTCACCGATTTACAGAAACTTTTTCCTGATGAAACTATTCATTTCGAGCTTCCACCTTCGGAGAAAACACTGGATGTGGATCGTGCTCAGATAGAACAAGTGCTTATTAATCTGTTGAAAAATGCTCGTGAAGCATCTGCCCGCCGCGAAACGCCCAAGATTGAGGTTAAAGCTGTTTTTGCACCGAAAGTGACTTCTTCTCTTACTGCATGGCGTTGTACTATTACTGTTCGGGATAATGGTGAAGGTATCTTACCTGAAGTGCAGGATAAAATATTTGTTCCGTTCTTCACAACGAAAACTACCGGTTCGGGTATCGGACTCAGTCTTTGCAAGCAGATCATGAATCAGCATGGAGGAAATATTACCGTTTATTCGGAACCGGGAAAAGGGAGTTGCTTTACTTTACAATTCTGTTAGATAAATACTGCACCTGCAAAAGGTTGTTCTGTGTCTATTAAAAAATATAAATATTATATAATCGTAAAAATTCCGTGTCGATATTTTATTGCTTTTAACAGCTACTAATTTTCCCATTATTTATTTTTGCAGCCACATAAATCGATAACTCATATTTAATTAACCATAAAATTCTATATGATTATGCGAACTAATTATTTGCTGCTATTAACCATTTTATTGGGTTTAATACCCGTGAATTACACACACGCCTCTGACTCAATTCCAAGCGTGTTTCTTTATTCTCCTTATACAAAGATTTCTGTTTCTCCGGGAATGAGTATTGATTACAAAATTGATTTAATCAATAATTCGGATATTCCGGTCAATGTAGATCTGTCTGTTACAGGATTATCTGCAAGTTGGAAACGTGAATTGAAATCCGGTGGTTGGAATATTAACAAATTAGCTGTCCTGCCTAGTGAAAAGAAAGACTTTAACCTGAAATTGGAAGTCCCATTAAAAATAAACAAGGGTAGCTACAATTTTGTTGTATCTGCTGGAGACTGTCAACTTCCTTTGACTGTCATCGTAGCTCAGCAAGGTACTTATCAGACTGAATTTACTACTTATCAGCCCAATATGCAGGGCAACTCAAAATCGACATTTACTTTTAATGCCGTACTGAAGAATCAGACGGCTGATCAGCAGTTATATGCATTGATGTCTAATGCGCCCAGAGGATGGAATGTTATTTTTAAACCTAATTATAAGCAGGCAACTTCCGCACAAGTAGAAGCGAATGCCAGCCAGAATGTGTCGATAGACGTCACTCCGCCGGCTAATGTTGAAGCAGGGAATTATAAGATTTCAGTACGTGCAGTAGCCGGTAATACTTCTGCTGATCTGGATCTGGAAGTGGTGGTTACCGGTACATATCAAATGGAACTGACTACTCCACGGGGATTGTTGAGCACTGAAATAACTGCCGGAGATGTGAAGCGTCTGGAGTTGGTTGTCAGAAACACAGGTTCCTCTTTATTAAAGGATATTCAACTCTCATCCGGTAAGCCAAAAGATTGGGAAGTATCTTTTGAACCTGCCAAAATAGAAATATTAAAAGCCGGAGAAACATCTACTGTTACAGCTATAATGAAAGCTTCGAAAAAAGCTTTGCCAGGCGACTATGTAGCAACAATGGAAGCCAGAACCCCCGAAGTAAATGCAACCGCACAATTCAGAATTGCAGTAAAAACACCAATGCTTTGGGGTTGGGTAGGAATATTAGTCATCGTTGTAGCTGTGGGAGGTGTCTATTACCTATTCCGAAAATATGGAAGGAGGTAATTATGGGCGAACAAGTGATTGTACTTACCGATTTAACCAAAAAATACGGTAATTTCACTGCTGTAGACCATATTAGCCTGTCAATCTGCAAAGGAGAGATTTTCGGATTATTGGGTCCGAATGGTGCGGGAAAATCCACAACTATCCTGATGATGCTGGGGTTGACAGAACCAACTTCCGGTAAAGTGGAAATTTGCGGAATAGACTCCACTACAAATCCTATTGAAGTCAAGAGGAAAATTGGTTATCTTCCTGAAGATTTAGGCTTTTACGATGATATGACCGGGTTGGAAAATCTCATCTATACAGCACTTCTGAACGGTTTTTCAAGGAAAGAGGCTGAAGAGAAAGCAAAGGAACTTATGCGTCGGGTTGGACTTGCCGAACAGGTGAATAAAAAAACCGGAAAGTATTCCCGCGGTATGAGGCAACGTTTGGGTTTAGCGGATGTATTGATAAAGAATCCGGAAATCATTATTCTGGACGAGCCGACATCCGGTATCGATCCTGCCGGAATTCAGGAATTTATAGAATTGATTCGTAATTTGAGTAGGGTTCATTCCTTCACCGTATTATTTTCCTCACATAATCTGGATCAGGTACAGAAAGCTTGTGACCGTGTGGGCTTATTTAATCACGGAGAATTACTGGCGCAGCTTGATCTTAGAGAAATGGAAGGTAAACAAGTAGAACTTATTGATATCTACAATAATTATATAAAGGAAGGAGGTGAGAAGTATGAACGGAATTGAGCAGCCTTTCTGGGTTATTGTGAATAAAGAGATCCGGGATCATGTGCGTAGTTGGCGCTTTATTATTTTACTTGCCATTATCACGCTCACTTGCTTGGGAGCCTTGTATACATCACTCACCAGTATGCATGAGGCTGTCAAATCAGGTGATGTGGAAGATACTTTTTTCTTCTTGAAATTGTTTACCGTATCCGATGGTACATTGCCTTCTTTTGTTTTGTTCATCAACTTTTTAGGGCCGCTGTTAGGTATTGCCTTAGGATTTGATGCCATGAATTCGGAACTGAACAAAGGGACATTATGCCGTATATTATCACAACCGATACACCGTGATTGTATAATCAATGCCAAATTTGTTGCTGCACTGATTGTGATTACAATTATGCTGTTTGTATTAGGGTTTTTGGTAATGGGAGCTGGGCTGATAGCCATCGGCATTCCACCTACACCGGAAGAATTTGCCCGTATCATTTCCTTTTTGATCCTAAGTGTTTTCTATGTAGGTCTTTGGTTGAATATGGCGATACTGTTCTCGCTCTGCTTCCGGCAGACGGCTACTTCAGCTTTGGCTTCTCTGGCGATATGGTTGTTTTTCAGTGTATTTTATACGATGATTGTCAATTGGATTGCTAAGATGTTCATGCCTTCTGATATGATGTCGCCTTATTATGTTGTCGGTTATCAAAAAATAGTTTGGGGCATAATGTCATTGAATCCGTGCGAATTATTCAATCAGGCAACTTCTGTATTGCTGATGCCATCACTTCGAAGCTTAGGACCGTTAATGATGGAGCAGGTTCAAGGGGCAATACCTAGCCCTCTCCCATTGGGACAGAGTTTACTGGTTATATGGCCACAGCTAACAGGATTGATTGCAGTTACAATTCTCTGTTTTGCACTCTCTTATATCATATTTATGCGTAGAGAAATACGTTCAAGGTAAATTGATTGGTTGGGTTAAGAAGAAATCCCTGACGATATTTAATACTTTAAAGTCGTCAGGGATTTATATATTGCAGTTTGTATTATTTCTGCCTTACATACTCAAGAGTATATCCATAATTGGAACTTAACACTAAAGAATCCGGCGTTAGCTTATCAATCTTCAGTGTATCCACACCTTCAATCTCTATTCCATTACCGATACTTTTTACTGTCAGATAAAGCTGGTCACCTTGTTGTTCCCATTCTTTGTATATCAAAGTGTGCATATTAATGGAAGATGCTTCTCCATTCTCTTCCAGTTTGATTCCTTGCACTTCTCCAGGTTGTCCGTTAATGGGCATTACCCAAGAACCTACCACTGTGACAGGAGTTTTTGTTCCACCGCCACAAGCGGCAAATATGACTGCCATGACAGCCATGCTGAAAATTTGTTTTTTCATGATGTCTTTTATTTTATAGTGTAACGTTGAGATGTACTAATTGTTTGCGGGGATAAAGTTAAACGAAATATATTGTTTTGCCAGATATTATTTCATCTTTTTATTCTGTTAGCTAGTAGGATGCCATTCACAAGTTGGAGGCATATCAACTATATACCAACTCCGTATCTGCTCCGTAGTATCTCCGTACTCTATAGATACGGACCTGATACGGAGTTGATACGGACTTGGTACGGAGTTAGCACGGAGCAACTACGAGTAACACTATTGTTTTACAGGCTTTTAGAACTTATGGAAAATATTTTTTCTAAAAAAAACTTCATATTTCTTTGTTTATTACAAAATAGTTTCTACCTTTGCACTCGCTTTTAAGAAATAAGGCACTCGGGGTGTAGCGCAGTCCGGTTAGCGCACCTGCTTTGGGAGCAGGGGGTCGTGGGTTCGAATCCCGCTACCCCGACTAAAAAAAGGTTTAACTTGATAGTTAAACCTTTTTTTAGTATAAAGGAATTTGCTTCCTATACTAGCATTGCTATCAAACTACATTTTTAAATAAAAATCTTTTGTTAGTGCAATATATTCCGGTGTAAATTGATGGTGTTCCACTTCAATACATAAAGTCTCTTCTATACACTCTTGTTCCTCGTGGCTGAATGAAATAAGTACTCTTCGGCTTGGTTTACCCGGTTTGGTGAAGACATGAAGACGGCGCGAAGGGTACAACATGTATTTCCAGGCTGTGTCAATTACTAACTTTTCTGCTTCGGTAGGAATGATGATACATACCCTCCCCTGCTTTTCAAGGAGATGTGTCGAGCGTCGAAAAAGTAACTCATAATTTAGTTCACAGGTATGACGTGCCATATTGCGTTGCTTGTCAGGGCAGTTCAATGCATCAACAAAATATGGTGGATTAGAAACTATCAGATTATATTTACTTTCGGTCTGAAATAGACTGAAATCGTTACAGATAACTTGTATTCGTTTTATCCACGGAGAACGGGCTACATTCATCTTAGCCTGAGCTGCCGCAGCTTCATCTATTTCTATAGCCGTGATTTGCGACAATGGATATCGCTGTGCTAACATTATCGCTATCAATCCAGTGCCAGTTCCTATATCGAGGATTTTTTGCGAGCTTTCTGTCTCTGCCCAGGCACCTAGCAGCACTCCATCTGTACCTACTTTCATGGCACATTTATCGTGCCATATAGTAAATTGTTTAAACTGAAAATAAGGATTTGACATAGATTGTAGTTGTTAATAGAGAGCAAAAATAGACAAAGTCGGGAATATTACGACAAATTTGGCACCGTTTTTGTCTTTTTATAGAAAAGGTGCTTTATATTAATGAAGAATAGATTAACTTTGCAGGCGCTTTGTAAGCCCTGTCAGTATGACATAAACTTAAAAAGAACGAAATGAAGAAAAGACTTTACCTAAAAGATACGGAAGCGGGAGAAGAAGGAAATACTTTTTCAGTGATTGCTGATTTTGAGGGGAATGAAGAACAGTTGATGGATGTTGAAGTGAATGAGATACTTCCGATATTACCTTTGCGGAATATGGTTTTATTTCCAGGTGTATTTATGCCGGTATCTGTCGGGAGAAAGACTTCCATGAAATTAGTGCGTGAAGCTGAAAAAAAAGGTGCATATATCGGAGTGGTTTGCCAGAAGGTAGCAGAAACGGAGGTGCCTTTGTTGGAAGATTTGCATACTATTGGTACGGTAGGTAAGATTATCCGTATCCTGGAAATGCCTGATCAGACTACCACTATTATTCTGCAAGGCGTCAAACGTATGGAGTTGGAAGAAATTGTAGATACGACTCCTTATTTGAAAGGGCGCGTAAAAGCATTGGGAGAAGATATTCCTGATAAAAATGATAAGGAATTCCATGCATTGGTGGAAGCTTGCAAGGATCTGACTATAAGATATATCAAATCATCTGATATGTTTCCGCAGGATTCTGCATTTGCCATCAAGAATATTACGAATCCTATGTTCCTGGTGAATTTTATCTGCACGAACCTTCCGCTGAAAAAAGATGAGAAGATTGAGTTGCTGCGTATTGATGCATTGCGGGCACGTACTTATCGTTTGTTGGAGATACTGAATCGGGAAGTGCAACTTGCCGAAATCAAGGAGTCCATACAGATGCGTGCACGGGAAGATATTGACCAGCAACAACGTGAATACTTCCTGCAACAGCAGATTAAGACCATTCAAGATGAATTGGGTGGTGGTGGCCAGGAACAGGAGATAGAAGAATTGCGCCGTAAAGCAATCACTACTAAGTGGAGTGCGGAAGTAAGAGACGCTTTCATGAAAGAGGTGGATAAACTGGAACGTACACATCCACAATCTCCTGATTATAGTGTGCAACTCAATTATCTGCAAACAATGCTAAGTTTGCCGTGGGGAATATACACTACAGATAATCTGAACTTAGTCAATGCTGAGAAGACTCTGAATAAAGATCATTATGGCTTGGAGAAGGTGAAAGAACGTATTCTGGAGCACTTGGCTGTATTGAAGTTGAAAGGTGATATGAAGTCGCCTATTATCTGTTTGTATGGCCCTCCGGGAGTGGGTAAAACCTCTTTGGGGCGTTCTATCGCTGCTGCCCTCAAACGGAAATATATCCGTATGTCATTGGGTGGCGTGCATGATGAAGCAGAGATACGTGGACATCGTAAGACGTACATCGGTGCTATGCCGGGACGTGTTATCAAGAGTCTGATCAAGGCTGGCTCATCCAATCCGGTGTTTATCCTGGATGAAATAGATAAGGTGAGTTCAGATCGTCAGGGAGATCCTTCTTCTGCTTTGCTTGAGGTGCTTGATCCGGAACAGAATACAACATTCCATGATAATTTCCTGGATGTAGATTACGATTTATCTAAAGTAATGTTCATTGCCACTGCAAATAATCTGAATACTATCCCAGGACCGTTGCTCGATCGTATGGAGTTGATTGAGGTAAGTGGTTATATCACTGAAGAGAAGATTGAAATAGCCCGTCGCCATCTGGTTCCGAAGGAACTGGAAGCCAATGGTATGAAGAAGAATGATATCAAAATACCAAAGAATACGCTGGAGGCTATTATCGAGTCGTATACCCGTGAAAGTGGTGTACGCGAATTAGAGAAGAAGATAGGTAAAATACTTCGTAAATCGGCACGCCAGTATGCTACGGATGGTTACTTTGCCAAACAGGAAATCAAACCGGGAGATTTGTATGAGTTCCTCGGAGCACCTGAGTATACCCGTGATAAATATCAGGGCAATGAATATGCTGGTGTAGTGACCGGGTTAGCATGGACCGCCGTGGGGGGAGAAATCCTGTTTGTAGAAACCAGTTTGAGCCGCGGAAAAGGTGGACGTCTGACGTTGACCGGAAATCTGGGTGATGTCATGAAAGAGTCTGCAATGCTGGCTTTGGAATATATCAAGGCACACGCTTCTTTGCTGAATCTGGATGAAGATATTTTTGATAATTGGAATATCCACGTACATGTGCCGGAAGGTGCGATTCCTAAGGACGGCCCCTCGGCAGGTATCACCATGGCTACTTCTCTTGCCTCTGCCCTCACCCAGCGTAAAGTGAAGGCAAATCTTGCTATGACAGGAGAAATAACACTTCGTGGTAAGGTACTTCCCGTGGGTGGTATTAAGGAGAAGATTCTGGCTGCGAAACGTGCCGGCATCAAGAATATTATTCTAAGTGAAGAGAACCGTAAGAATATTGACGAGATACAGGAAATATACCTCAAAGGGTTGACTTTCCATTACGTGAAAGATGTGAAAGAGGTGTTTGCCATTGCGCTGACCAATGAGAAGGTTGCCGATGCCATCGACTTGTCCGTAAAGAAAGAAAAGAAAGCAGAATGACATTCGACTTACAATATACAGACAGTAAAAGTAATGCGCGTGCAGGATTGATAACTACCGATCACGGGCAGATAGAAACTCCTATCTTTATGCCGGTAGGTACCGTAGGAACGGTGAAAGGTGTGCATGTAACCGAACTGAAAGAAGATATTAAGGCGCAAATCATATTAGGGAATACCTATCATCTATATCTGCGTCCGGGATTGGACGTATTGGAAAAAGCCGGAGGACTGCATAAGTTCAACGGCTTTGACCGTCCTATGCTGACAGATAGTGGCGGATTTCAGGTGTTCTCATTATCAGGTATCCGTAAACTACGTGAGGAGGGTGCAGAATTCCGTTCACATATCGACGGTAGTAAACATATCTTCACTCCAGAAAAGGTAATGGATATCGAACGTACGATTGGTGCAGATATCATGATGGCGTTTGACGAATGTCCTCCGGGAGATTCGGATTATGCGTATGCCAAAAAGTCATTAGGACTAACACATCGTTGGTTGGACCGTTGCATTCAGCGTTTCAATGAAACGGAACCGAAGTATGGATACCAGCAGTCTCTCTTTCCTATTGTTCAAGGATGTGTATATCCTGATCTTCGTAAGCAGTCGGCAGAATTCATAGCGTCGAAGGGTGCGGATGGCAATGCCATCGGTGGTCTGGCAGTAGGTGAACCTGTGGATAAAATGTATGAGATGATTGAGTTGGTGAATGAAATTTTACCGAAAGATAAGCCACGGTATCTGATGGGTGTAGGTACACCGGTCAATATTTTGGAAGGTATCGAGCGCGGTGTAGACATGTTCGATTGTGTAATGCCAACCCGAAACGGACGCAATGGCATGTTGTTCACCAAAGATGGTATCATCAATATGCGCAATAAGAAATGGGAAACAGACTTCTCACCCATTGAAGCAGATGGAGCTTCTGCGGTGGATACCTTATATAGTAAGGCGTATCTGCGTCATCTGTTCCATGCACAGGAGTTACTGGCTATGCAAATTGCATCTATTCATAATTTAGCATTTTATCTGTGGCTGGTGGGTGAAGCTCGCAAGCACATCATTGCCGGTGATTTCTCCACATGGAAACCGATGATGGTGAAACGCGTATCGACAAGGTTATGAAAAAACTGAACTGGAACATGAAAGGTATAAAGATGCCGGATAACTGGAAATGGTTGAAGCGGCTCGACTTCTACATTATTAAGAAGTTCCTTGGAACTTATGTGTTTGCCATTGCATTGATTATCTCCATTGCAGTGGTATTCGACTTTAATGAGAAGATGGACAGATTTATGTCACACGAAGCTCCCTGGAAAGCCATAATCTTCGATTATTATCTGAATTTCATTCCTTACTTTGCAAACCTGTTCAGTCCGTTGTTTGTGTTTATTGCGGTTATTTTCTTTACCTCAAAACTGGCTGAGAACTCCGAGATTATTGCGATGTTCTCTACCGGAATGAGTTTTAAGAGGATGCTTCGTCCCTACATGGTGTCAGCAGCTATAATTGCAATAGTAACATTCTTTTTGGGCTCTTATATCATACCCCAAGGTAGTGTGACGCGTATTAACTTTGAAGATAAATATTATAAGCAGCGCAAATCGAATACAGCTCGTAACATTCAGTTGGAAGTAGATTCGGGCGTCATTGCTTATATTGAACGCTTCGAAGATTATAGCAAGACGGGATATCGTTTTTCACTGGATAAATTTAAAGACAAGCAGTTGGTTTCTCATCTTACGGCACGATCTATCACTTATGATACAGCCTCCGTCCATAAATGGATTATAAAGGATTACATGATACGTGAAATGGATGGTATGAAAGAGAATATTGTTAAGGGAGACCGTATTGATAGTACTCTTTTTATGGAACCTGCCGATTTTCTTATTATGAAAAATCAACAGGAAATGATGACCAGTCCACAATTAAGCGAATATATTAGCCGGCAGCGGCAGCGCGGCTTTGCCAATATCAAAGAGTTCGAAATTGAATATCACAAACGCATTGCCATGTCGTTTGCATCATTTATCCTCACATTGATAGGTGTTTCTCTTTCTTCGAAAAAGACTAAAGGGGGAATGGGATTACACTTGGGGATAGGTTTGGCATTGAGCTTTTCATATATTTTGTTCCAAACGATTGCTTCCACTTTTGCAGTGAATGGTAATGTACCTCCGGTAATTGCTGTATGGATACCGAATATACTCTATGCGTTCATTGCATTTTATCTGTATCAGAAAGCACCGAAATAGAGTAACAACTCAAATTAATAAAAATAAGAAGCCCCTCCCGCTCCTTGTGTTACCACAAGTGCAGGAGGGGCTTTTTTGTTGTATCCATTTCCTCTTTTGTCTTTGCTTCCTTTGACTTTAACGATGCTTTTTTCATCACATAAGTTTTAGAAGCAACCCCACTTTCGTCTTACAGGTTCTTTAAATCTTTCATGGCGATGTGCAGTGAAAGCTTAATTCAAGTAAGCTGAAAGTTCTGCAGCAGAGATGTTTTTGGCTATAATTACACCATTATCATCCAGTAAATAGTTAGTAAATCCCCGGCCTAAACGGTACTTTTTAAAGATGCCGGACGACTCGCCTTTAGTTTCCACGAAACAGGTGGGCGTAACTATTTGGTCCTTACGAATAGTTTCCTCGAAGATAGATTGATATTCATCGAATGACACGGAAACCATTTCCACATTGTTGTTTGGAGAAGTTGAGTGAAGCGCATTGCTCAAACTTGCGTTTTGCATCCGGGATTGCGCATCATAACTTGCCCAGAAACTGAGTAACACATATTTTCCCTTCATCTTGGAGAGATTTTGAATAGGTTGTTGCTCAGTCGACATAGTTTTGATTTTAAAATCAGGGGCTATGTCACCCACATTTAAACCTCCGGTAGGTTTGTCTTTTTCTACGAAAGAAGTCAAGGAACTAATTAGTAATACAACAAAAATCCATTTTACATGCTTCATGTAAGGCGGTTTTGGTTAATACTGGTTGATTTATAGATGTTTGTCAGACGGTAAAAACAACGTCTTAGCTAACAAATATACAATCAACGTTTACTAAGATTATAGAACCACTCGTTCTAAATCGGCGACAAAGGTATAACTTTATTATTGAAAATCAAGTAAACGGTTGACTTTTTCATGTTATATAACATGTTTTACACCTCTGGATACCTCTCTGCACAAGTACGAAAGAAGAGGCATCCCCTATGTATCGGCATAGACTGAATGAAATACTTGCCTTACCAAATACATATTTCTATGTTAATTGATGTATATAGCAGGAATTTTATCTACTTTTGCACCGTGTTACTCATTAATTTAGATAAACAATTTTATATGCAACCGTTGAGCACAGAACTTATTCTTATCCGCGTTACGGGCGAAGATCGTCCGGGATTAACTGCATCCGTTACAGAAATTTTAGCTAAATACGACGCTACTATTCTTGACATTGGTCAGGCGGACATTCATAATACACTGTCATTGGGTATCTTATGCAAGACAGAGGAACAACATTCAGGATTCATCATGAAAGAACTGCTTTTCAAGGCATCTTCTTTGGGAGTGACGATTCGCTTCTATCCTATTTCGGTGAAAGAATATGAAGACTGGGTTAACATGCAGGGAAAAAATCGCTATATCCTTACTTTACTGGGACGTAAGCTGTCTGCCCGCCAGATCTCCGCAGTCACCCGTATCCTTGCCGAACAAGGGATGAATATTGATGCTATCAAACGTCTGACGGGACGTATCCCGTTGGATGAATGTGATTTACGTACACGTGCGTGTATCGAATTCTCCGTCCGTGGAACTCCGAAGGATCGCATTGCCATGCAAGAGCAACTGATGAAACTGGCGAGCGAACTTGAAATGGACTTCTCTTTTCAACTCGATAATATGTATCGTCGTATGCGCCGTCTGATATGTTTCGATATGGACTCCACACTGATTGAGACGGAAGTAATTGACGAATTGGCCATACGTGCCGGTGTGGGTGATGAAGTAAAAGCCATCACCGAACGGGCCATGCGTGGAGAAATAGATTTTACCGAAAGTTTCCGCGAACGCGTAGCCTTACTGAAAGGGCTGGATGAATCTGTAATGCAGGATATAGCGGAACACCTACCTATAACAGAAGGTGTAGACCGATTGATGTATGTGTTGAAAAAGTACGGCTATAAGATTGCCATTCTTTCCGGTGGTTTCACCTATTTCGGACAATACTTGCAACAAAAATATGGTATTGACTACGTATATGCCAATGAACTGGAAATTGTGGATGGTAAGTTGACCGGACGTTATTTGGGAGATGTTGTAGACGGCAAGCGGAAAGCTGAACTGTTGCGTCTGATTGCGCAGGTAGAAAAAGTGGATATTGCTCAAACTATTGCCGTGGGTGATGGAGCCAATGATCTTCCGATGCTGGGTGTTGCCGGTCTGGGTATCGCTTTCCATGCTAAACCAAAAGTGGTTGCCAATGCCAAACAGTCCATCAATACAATCGGGCTCGATGGAGTGCTCTATTTCTTAGGCTTCAAGGACTCATATATCGATTTGCCGAAATGAGCTGAACTATTCCGCAAATATATTTGTTTCATATAATGACATCTATATTTGCGGAACCTCTTAAATATTAATACTATGAAGAGAATAAGGAACCTTTTTTATCTCTCTTTGTTTTTGACTGCCCCTGGCCTTCAAGCCGTTGCACAAGAAAAACTTCACGTTAGCCTCCCTGACTCTATAACGACTGTTGGATATGCCACAGGCCTTCGCAAGAACCTTTCAGGACTTGTAGAAAGAATTACCGAGAACCAGATGAATAAAGACCAGATAACCAATCCGCTGGATGCTATCCGCGGACGGGTACCGGGTTTGACTATTCTGAAAGGTTCCAACGGACCTGCAGCATTGGATGCTGTCCGCTTGCGTGGTACCACTTCATTGACTACCGGAAATGATCCGTTAATTATTGTAGACGGTGTTTTTGGTGATTTGAGTATGCTTATGTCTATCTATCCGGCGGATATTGAAAGTTTTGTTATCTTGAAAGATGCTTCGGAAACAGCGCAATATGGTTCGCGCGGAGCATCGGGTGTTATTGAAATTACCACTAAAAAAGGTGTTAGTGGGCGTACAAGTGTGAACTATAATGGTAGCTTCGGTATTGCTTCAAGCTATAAAACAGTAAGAATGCTCAATGGAGATGAATTCCGGGCAGTAGCTAAAGAACGTGGCGTTTCTATTCTTGATTTGGGAAACAATACCGATTTCCAGAAGGAAATAGAACAAACAGGGCTGCAACATAATCATCACATAGCCTTCTCCGGTGGAACAAACACCTCCAATTATCGTGTTTCACTTGCTTTGATGAATCGTGAAGGAGTAATTGTCAATGAAAAGTTGCAGAACTTCACATCGAATATGAATATGACGCAGTACGTATTCGATAATTTTCTGAAATGTGATCTCGGAATGTTTGGTTCCATACAGAAAGAGCGTAACCTGGTAAATTTACATAAAGTGTTTTATTCGGCTGCTGCATTTAATCCCACTTTCCCTAATCATAAAAATCCGGAAACCGGAAGTTGGGATGGAAGTGTTCTTGCCAGCCAGCTGTCTCATCCGCTGGCATGGATGGATGTGAATGATAAAGACGCTACTTCGCACATTAGTACACATGCACGGTTGACATTTAATTTGTCTGAAGCATGGAAACTGGCACTGTTTGGTTCCTACACCTATAATGTGATTGAAAATTCACAGTATCTGCCGGTTGCGGTCTGGGCGCAAGGGCAGGCATACAAAGGAACTAAGAAAATGGAATCGTTACTTGGGAACCTGATGTTGTCTTATAAGAAAGAATGGCGGAAGCATTTCTTTGATGTTTTAGGTTTGGCGGAAGTACAAAAAGACCAATATTCGGGATTCTATACCACAGTTACTAATTTCAGCAGTGATGGTCTGGGCTATAACAATCTTCAGGGAGGTGCTCTCCGTCCGTGGGAAGGAACTAATTCTTATTATGAAGATCCTCGCCTGGCCTCCTTCATGGGACGTGTGAACTATACATATGATGATCGTTATATACTGACAGTGAATGCCCGTGGAGATGCCTCTTCCAAGTTTGGCAGTAATCATAAATGGGGGTTCTTTCCGGCTGTATCTGTTGCATGGGTAGTCAGCAAGGAAAAGTTTATGGAGAAACTGCCTTTCATTGACAATCTGAAAGTCCGCGCAGGCTATGGTTTGGCAGGTAACCAAAATGGAATTGATTCGTACACTTCGCTGAATCTTATACGCCCGAACGGAGTTGCTCCGGTAGGTTCATCGCCTGTGGTCACAATGGACCAATTGAAGAATATGAATCCGGACTTAAAATGGGAAGTGAAACAGACCTTCAATGCCGGTATAGAAATGGCTTTGCTGGGTAACCGGTTGTTACTGACTGCCAACTATTATAATTCCAAGACGAAAGATATGCTCTATCTCTATAATGTGAGTGTACCGCCTTTCACTTACAACACTTTGCTGGCAAACATTGGTTCCATGCGTAATTATGGAACAGAGCTATCCATTGGTGTAACTCCATTGAAAACCAAAGATATGGAATTGAATATCAATGCTAACCTGACTTTTCAACAAAACAAATTGCTTTCCCTCGATGGCAACTATCAAGGTGAGCATATTTCAGCAACAGAATACAAGAGCCTTGCCGGATTGGATGGTGCCGGATTTCATGGCGGATATAATCATATCGTTTACCAGATTGTAGGTCAGCCGTTGGGAGTATTTTATCTTCCGCATTGCACAGGATTAGTATCTGATGGTAACGGAGGCTATACTTATCAGATTGCTGATTTGAATGGTGGTGGTGTTAGTCTGGAAGATGGTGAAGACCGGTACATAGCAGGTCAGGCAGTTCCAAAGACAATTCTTGGCTCTAACATCAGTTTTCGTTATAAAGATTTCGATGTATCGCTACAGATAAACGGTGCATTCGGACATAAGGTCTATAATGGTACTTCGCTTACTTATATGAATATGAATAGTTTCCCCGACTATAATGTGATGAAGAAAGCGCCTACACGGAATATAAAGGATCAGACAGCTACAGATTATTGGTTGGAAAATGGTGATTATGTGAACTTCGACTATATCACAGTGGGCTGGAATGTTCCATTGAAAAACACCCGTTATCTGCAATCGCTTCGCTTGTCGCTGACGGTCAATAATCTGGCTACTATTTCCGGTTATTCCGGATTGACACCCATGATAAACAGTTCATCGGTGAATTCTACTTTGGGTATAGATGATAAACGCAATTATCCTTTATACCGCACATATACCATCGGATTAAGTGTAAACTTCTAAACCTTAAAGACATGAAAAGATATTCCATAATTCGTTCGTTTTGTGTTTTGGCCACCCTCAGTTGGTGCATGATCTCATGTGATGGTTTTCTAAAAGAAAGTCCCCGCGATGCATTACCCGAAGAAGAAGGCTATCGTAACATTACTGAACTTTATCTGAATGCGGTTGCTTCCCTCTATAACTACATTGGAGGAAATTCCGACAGTCAAGGATTGCAGGGAACAGGACGCGGCATATATGATCTGAATACTTTTACAACCGATGAAGCCATTATGCCTACTCGTGGTGGTGACTGGTACGACGGTGGTTTCTGGCAAGGACTGTTCTTGCACAAATGGGGAATAAATAATGATGCGATACAAGCTACCTGGGAATATCTCTATAAAGTAGTTATGCTCAGCAACAAGTCTTTGGAACAAATTGAAAGCTATGCACTTACACATGCAGATGCAGAACTTCCAGCCTATCGTGCCGAAGTGCGTGCTTTACGTGCAATGTACTATTATTATCTGACGGACCTGTTCGGTAGTATTCCGTTGGTTCTATCTTCCAAGGTTGCCTCAAAAGATATTATACTGAGCGAACGTGAGGATATCTTTAATTTCATATTCAAGGAGTTACAAGAGGTTACCCCGCTCCTGCCCGCTCAGTTCAGTAACCGTTCCGGCAATTACTATGGCCGCCTGACGCGTCCCGTTGCCTACTTCCTGCTTGCCAAGCTGGCACTGAATGCAGAAATTTATATGGATAATAACTGGGTGGATGATACCCATCCGGATGGGAAAACAATCTTCTTTGATGTGGATGGTAATACATTCAATGCCTGGCAGAGCGTAGAATTCTATTGTGACCAAATTACAGCTTTAGGTTATCGTCTTGAATCAGATTATGCCGCCAATTTTGCCGTATATAATGAAGGCTCTGTTGAAAACATCTTCACTATTCCGATGAATAAGACGCTATATACCAATCAGATGCAATATCTTTTCCGTTCGCGCCATTATAATCATGCCAAAGCGTTAGGTTTGTCTGGCGAGAATGGATCAAGCGCCACTATCGAAGCCTTACAGACTTTTGGATACGAGACAAACGAACAGGACCCGCGTTTTGATTATTGTTACTATGCAGGTACTGTTTATGATTTGAAAGGTAATGTCGTGAAATTGGATGATGGAACAGCTTTAGTTTACGAACCGTGGAAGGTTAAACTGGATCTGTCCGATGAACCTTATGAAAAGACTGCCGGTGCCCGTATGAAAAAATATGAGATAGATGACAAAGCCATGAAAGATGGAAAACTGATGGAGAATGATATTGTTCTGTTTCGTTACGCTGATGTATTGCTTATGAAGAGTGAAGCCAAAGTCCGTGACGGACGCAATGGAGATGAAGAACTGAATCAGGTGCGTACCCGTGTAGGAGCACCGGAACGCACTGCTACTTTGGACAATCTTCTGGCTGAACGCCAATTAGAATTGGCCTGGGAAGGTTGGCGACGTCAGGACTTAATTCGTTTTGGACAATTTACCCGTTCTTACAACAGTCGTCCGCAACTTCCCAACGAAGAAAGTGGGTATACTATTGTCTTCCCCATTCCCGAGAAAATCAGACAGATGAATCCGGGATGGGAACAGCATCCGGGGTATTAAAGGAATGGATTGCAAAGTAGCTTCATTCTTTTGTGGTAATCACTTTATTTCCTATCTTTGCGACTAAATAAAAAGAAACATGAAGTTTTCCGAACTACAACTGAATGATCAGGTGCTTGATGCACTGGAAGCCATGCGCTTCGATGAGTGCACACCTATACAAGAGAAATCCATTCCCGTTATACTTGAAGGCAGAGATTTAATAGCCGTGGCACAGACCGGAACCGGTAAGACGGCTGCCTATCTGTTGCCTGTACTGAATAAACTTTCCGGAGGTGGACATCCTGAAGATGCTATAAACTGTATTGTTATGTCTCCCACACGAGAATTGGCGCAACAAATAGATCAGCAGATGGAAGGTTTTTCCTACTTCATGCCTGTCAGTAGTGTGGCAGTTTATGGCGGCAACGATGGGGTACTCTTTGAACAACAAAAGAAAGGGCTAATGTTGGGAGCCGATGTTGTTATAGCTACTCCGGGACGTTTGTTAGCTCATTTGAGTTTAGGATATGTAGACCTTTCCCGTGTCTCCTATTTCATTCTTGATGAAGCCGACCGTATGCTCGATATGGGTTTCTTCGATGACATCATGCAGATTGTGAAGTATTTGCCTAAAGAACGGCAAACCATCATGTTTTCTGCTACCATGCCTGCAAAAATACAACAACTTGCCAACACCATTCTCAATAATCCCGCTGAAGTCAAACTTGCCGTTTCACGCCCTGCTGATAAAATTGTGCAAGCCGCCTATGTTTGCTATGAAAATCAGAAGTTGGGTATAATTCGCAGTCTCTTTGCTGAACAAACACCGGAGCGTGTCATTATCTTCGCATCATCCAAGTTGAAAGTAAAGGAAGTGACAAAGGCCTTGAAAATGATGAAGCTGAATGTAGGCGAAATGCATTCTGACCTGGAACAGGCACAGCGTGAAGAAGTGATGCATGAGTTTAAGGCAGGCCGTATAAACATTCTGGTTGCCACTGACATCGTGGCTCGTGGCATTGACATTGATGATATTCGTCTTGTGATTAACTATGATGTTCCGCATGACAGTGAAGACTATGTTCATCGTATTGGTCGTACGGCGCGTGCTAATAACGATGGTGTTGCTCTAACCTTTGTAAATGAAAAGGAACAAAGTAACTTCAAGCAGATAGAGAATTTCCTGGAAAGAGATATTTATAAAATACCTGTACCTGAAGAATTAGGCGAGTCACCCGAATACAAACCACGTAGTTATGACGGAAGGGGCAAACGTAACTTCCGTGCTAAAGGACGAAATACCAATAAAGGTAGTGGAAATGCTCCGAAGAAAAGAGATGCTTCAAAAGGAAGAGGTAATGCTCCGAGAAAAAGTGCTAATCCTTCAGGAAAAAGCAACAAATAAGAGAAGGATTTCTTTAATAGATATTGTTTGATGGTGGAGTTTTACTCCACCATTTTTATATGTAATTGTTTATCAGGGCCGATAGTCAGGCTTACGAGGTGATAAACGGAACTTTCCGGAATACGGAGCATGGCTTCATAATGATAGCCTTTTCCATCCACACTTATAAAATTCATGTCAGAAAGAATGGTCTGATTTAATACTTCCTCCGGGAAAATAGTTGCGAAAACTTTTTTAGTAATATCCTTGCCGTACAGTAAGTTCTTGCCTTCATATACACAGATATGTATCACGTTGTCATAGTATACATTGTCCACACCTATACCTTCATCAGAATATACTGTTTTTATTACTTTCATCTTAGAAGGATTGATATAGACATAGCCCCGATAACGCGTTCCTTTATACATAACCACACTATCTTTTTTGATTACTTCTGAAGTGCTGGGGATAACTTCCACTTCCTGAGTGGAGAATGCCAGCGTGTCTTCCGGATTATCGGACTTATATAGCTTTACGATATCATCAGATAGAGAATGAAACCAAAAACTATATTCCGTTTGACGGTCTATTTTATAAGCCGTAAGAGTATTTCCGCGTAAATAAATCGTATCACGAAGTACCTTGAAGTAAACGGGCGCATTTTGTGGGTCAGTATAATAGATCGTATCACCGCTAATACGCATTAACGGCATATCCGTCTCATTGTCCAGCCAGACACCTTGCAGCAATTCTTTAGCGGTTAAGTCTTCCCTGTCGGAATTTTCCCCATTTTTAGTACTGCTACAGGATGATACAAGCACAACAACGAGCACCATAGAAATAGTACCCCACTTTATCATAACTCTCTCTGTTTTATATTTTTAATGTCCGATGCAATGATAGGTAAATCCTTGCTCTTCCATCTCTTTCTTGTCATAGATATTACGCCCGTCCAACACCACAGGTTTCTCCATGGTTTTCTTGATAACTGCCCAGGATGGTAAACGGAATTCTTTCCATTCGGTAACCAGCATCAAAGCATCAGCATCAAGTACAGCATCATACATATCTTTGGCATAATAAATGCTCTCACCTATCCGACGGCGACATTCGTCCATTGCAGCGGAGTCGTAAGCCCTCACTTTGCATCCGGCTTTCAGCAGTTTGTCTATTAACACCAATGAAGGAGCTTCGCGCATATCATCCGTCTCCGGTTTGAAAGCCAGTCCCCATAAGGCAATTGTCTTACCTTTCAGTTCGTTGTTGAAGTGCTTGCAAAGTTTGTCGAAAAGAATGCTTTTCTGTAGTTCATTGACTTCTTCTACGGCATGGAGCACACGCATCTGATAGCCATTTTGTTCAGCGGTTTTGATGAGTGCTTTTACATCTTTTGGAAAGCACGAACCACCATAACCAATACCCGGATAAAGGAACTTACGCCCGATTCGGGTATCCGAACCGATGCCACTGCGTACCATATTGACATCTGCCCCTACCAGTTCGCAAAGATTAGCGATATCATTCATAAAACTAATACGGGTAGCCAGCATTGAGTTAGCTGCATACTTCGTCATTTCAGCAGACGGGATATCCATAAATATTACACGGAAATTGTTCAGCAAGAATGGTTTATAAAGCTTACTCATCAATTTCTTAGCACGTTCGGACTCCACTCCCACTACTACACGGTCCGGGCTCATAAAATCATTGATAGCATTTCCTTCTTTCAGGAATTCGGGATTAGAGGCTACATCAAATTGAATACTAACACCTCGTTTATCCAGTTCCTCCTGGATAGCGGCACGTACTTTCTTTGCAGTACCTACAGGAACCGTACTCTTTGTGACTACCAATATGTACTTCTGCATGTTTCTACCAATAGTACGGGCAACTTCGAGCACATAACTGAGGTCAGCACTTCCATCTTCGTCAGGAGGCGTACCAACGGCGCTGAAAACAACGTCTACCTCATTCAGGCAGCTTTCCAATGAAGTAGTGAAATGTAGGCGACCGGCTTTTACATTTCGGTTCACCATTTCTTCCAGACCACTTTCATAGATAGGAATAACACCTTTTTTCAGTGCTTCAATTTTTTCACTGTTCGTGTCTACGCAAATAACGCTGACACCGATTTCTGCAAAACAGGTTCCGGTCACTAAACCGACATATCCTGTACCGACGATGGCTATCTTCATACTCTTTATTCAAAATATGTCGCATCCCGGAAGGATGGAGCTGTTTTATCTTTAGGAGATAGTAAAAGTTGTTCTTCTGCTATAGGCCACTCAATTCCTATGGTTTCATCATTGAAACGAATGGATGCTTCTGCTTGTGGGGTATACGCATTGTCTACTTTATAAATAAAGATAGCTTCCTCACTCAGAACAAGGAAACCATGTGCGAATCCACGGGGAATGAAAAATTGCCGTTGATTTTCCTCACTCAGTTCTGCAGAGACATATTTACCGAAAGTTGGTGATGATTGGCGCAAATCCACTGCCACATCCAGTACTTTTCCTTTTATAACACGTACCAGTTTGGACTGACAATATTCTCCTTTCTGATAATGTAATCCACGTAATACACCGAAAGAAGACTTCGACTCATTGTCCTGAATAAAATGCACATCACCGATATGCATTTTGAATTCCTCTTCTTTAAAGGCTTCCATAAAATAGCCCCGTTCATCACGAATTACCTTCGGCTCAATCAGCCATACACCATCAATTTCCGTTTGTATATAATTCATCTTTTTAGAATTTCTTTCGTACTTTCAGTTGGCAACCCAGATTGTCGCCATATATCTCTCCTATGTCGAAAGCAACGGAAGCATTGAACTGCCATCCCTTCCATTTTCGGGGAGAATAGAAAACTGATGCAAAAGTAGAAAAATTTTCTAATATATTGGGTATAGGTTTGAAAGGAGTTCCCCAAGTTTTATTATATGATAGTTTTGCGAGGTATGTCCATTCGTTGCTGATGTCTCCGCTCCAACCTAAATGTAAGGCTCGGATGCGGTTGTATTTGAAACTCATGTCACCGTCTTTGTTATAAATGGGAGAAGCGATCAATGGGTTAGCCATAGTCATTCCCCAGTGTACCCAGCCGGGATACCACTCGTTGTTATAATAATCGTCTGCACCTCCCGTTTTCTCTACTACGGTGAAATCCACTCCATGCATTGGACCGCTCTGGTTAGTAGTCTGATAGTATTCCAGTACAAAACCGTTGATAGCCTGTTTATGGTTCGATTTGTATTCGATCCCCCATAACCCATCAAATCCGTTGAGTTTTCCCATTCCACTGAAATCATCGTAATAATTCTCCAGATAAGCGCTGATAGAAAAATCTTCATGTCGATAAGTCATCCGGATATGTTCGCTACCCATAAAATTACCTTGATAGGCAATTTGTTCTCCTTCAGGACTACTGTCATCTCCACGACTGGGAATAAATACCTTGAAATAATCTTTCCAACTGTTTCCCAAATCTCCTGCATCCATTCCGGCACTTTTATATCCACCAAACTGTACATCCAAGCTCATACCCAGGTCCAGTTGCCACTTACCCTGTGGAACTCCAATGCGTAGGAATCCGCTTTTATGGTGATATTTGATGCTTTTAGTATACCAATAATCCTCTCCTACCTGCTTTCTCTGATATTTATTATCAGTAAACCATCCGTACGATATTTCTGCTTTTAAAGCGAGGCGTGGTAATACTTGCACATATTCAGGAAGTCCTATCCATACTTGTGGAATAGGTCTTGCATTACCCGACCAGGTTAGTCCGCCACTACTTAATTGCTGATTTAATAAAGGTGAGTCAATCTCTTTACTACCAATGAGTATCCCCAACCATTTATATCGTATGTCAGCATAAGCCTGTTGTAATATAAAAGTGGATGTAAAACCGGATGCAACCGCCATGTCCAGTCCTCCTTCCAACCTCCACTGGCGGATTGTATCTGTATAAAAAGCCCCACCTCTTAGATAAGTATTATTGTCAATAGAGGATAATCCATGTTGATTGCTGACCTGCCACAAAGGAGTGTTGTCACCGGTATGGACAGATGCTCCATATTCAACGAAAGATGAAATGTTTTGATGCTTCAGTCCGCTTTGCGCTGTCATTACTGACGAAACAGAAAAACAAAACAGGATTGTAAGTATGTGGCAGGTTATACGCATGAGTTTATTGGAATATAATTTTCACTGTGTTGAACATGATTTTCAGGTCTAACGAGAACGACCAATGTTCGATATACCATATATCATATTCTACTCTTTTCTTCATTTTATCCAGCTTCTCCGTTTCACCGCGCAGGTTGTGTATCTGTGCCCATCCCGTGATGCCCGGCTTTATTATAAGTCTTTTATTGTATTCAGGAATGATATCACAATATTGCTCGGTATGTATCAGCATATGAGGACGTGGACCAACTACGGACATGTCTCCTTTAAGCACATTCCAGAATTGTGGTAACTCATCAAGACTGGTGATACGCAGGAAATGTCCTAATGGAGTAATACGTGGATCTTCATTGTAGGCTTGTTGTGTATCGGCTTCACCATTGGGCAGCATGGAGCGAAACTTATAACATGTAAATATCTTCCCATATAAGCCGTTGCGCTTTTGAGTAAATATAATCTTACCCGGCATCTTTATTTTGATGCAACACCCGATGATGATATATGCCACTGGATATATCATAGTCAAGACTATCAATGATAACACTATGTCAAGTGTTCGTTTGAGTATACGGTTACTTTTCCGTTTCAACGGAAAAGTATATATTGAAGATTGTATATTCATTCTTAAAATACAGAATTCTTTAGTATATAGAACGTTAAATTGTTATCTATATTGTTTTATAATATTAGAGAATTATATATTTCTTTGGTCTGTCCGGCTATATTGGGCCAGTTATATGCAGACAAGTTGTAAGAAACCCGTTCAGTCTGAGCATTTTCCAATTGTTTCTTCAGAGCCTGTTGCAAACAGGATAAATCTCCACTTTTAAAGTAACATTCCTCCGGTAATTCTATTTCCTTATTAGCGGGAATATCACTTGCCAGTACCGGACAATTATAACTCATAGCTTCAAGTAGTGCGATAGGTAATCCTTCGTGCGTGGAAGGTAATACAAATATCCGTGCGTATGTATATAGTTGTGCAAGCTTTTCTCCTTTGATAAAGCCTACCAAGCATATGTTCTTCTGCCCTTTACACATTTCTTTTAACTTCTGAGTATATTCATCCTGATAATCAGCATCCCCGGCTATTACTAATTTTATAGATACCGGAGATAGTTGTTTGAAGGCTTCAATTAGTTTATCAAAGCCTTTCTCTTTCACAAGACGCCCTACTGCTAAAATATAACCATATTCTGTCAAATCCAGGCTTTGAAGATATTCAGTGCTACGTGTAGGAGATACCGGATTTATTCCATTGTGAATCAGTGTTATATTTTCCTTACCTGGATATTTCTGTTGAATCATTCGTCTGATATGTTCAGAAATAACTATGATATGATTAGCATAGTACATTCCTGTTTTTTCTCCCATACGAAGTATCCATTTGGCAAACTTCCCCCATTTATCACGATCATAATCAGGACCATGATGGGTGATTACTGCTTTCATACCTAATAGCCGTACTAAAGGGGTCATTAATGCCGGACCTACCGCATGAATATGTACAATATCAGCTTTTACTTTGCGTGCATACAGCACAGCCAGAAAAGTGTGTATGAAAGCTTCCAAATGCTTGTTGCGCAGCACTTTTATGTCTTTTATAATAACTTGCTTATATACTATTACAGAACGATCCACTGCATAATAGGGACGGCGGATAACAATAATTTCATGCTGCTTGTCTGCAATTAATGGATAGAGCTCTTCGCAATGCGTTTCTACCCCTCCCTGTATATCGGGAATACCTCTGGTCCCTGTTACTACAATTTTCATGTTTTTTATCTTAAAGACAAATATATCTAAATTTTAAATGCTTTGAGCAAGTTCTAACCATTTTCGATAATATTGTTCGGCAGAAAAGCGCTCACACGAAGTTGAAGATAGTTTTTGTCTATCTACCTCTGAAGAAGAGATAAACATATCTGAAAGAGATGTTATAAGTTCTACTTCATTAGAAAACAGGCGATTATCAGCATCATTTTCTAATAATTCAGGAATACCACCAATACGCCTACCACATACGGGAGTACCACAACATAATGATTCGATAGCGCTGAGTGGATTATTTTCATAACAAATAGAGGGAACCATGGAAAATTGTACTCTCTTCAATAATCCAACAATTTCCATAGCGGATAAATGGCCGAGGAACTTGATATGACTAGATGAATAGACTCTTTTCAGTTCATTTTCTAAAGGTCCGTTTCCCGCTATATATAGTTTATATGGTAAATGATCTGCGACTTTTAGTAATTCTATAATTCCCTTTTCTTCTGAAAGACGCCCTATATATGCATAAGCACTTTCTCTTTCTTGTGGAGTTGATTCAATGATGAATTTAACCTTCTTGTCGTTAATAAAATTGCAGATAACGTGAAGTTTATCCGCCGGATAACCTCCTTTTATCATTTTCTGTGCCATAAAATTACTGGGACAGATAAAGGCATCTGTCCATTCAGATAATCTTTCTTTATTCCAATACGTAGCTTCACTCCAAGCAAGAAGACTAGCAAAAAAACTATTTTTCATGCATCGGCGGGATACAACCTTGGATTTGTCTGTGAAACATGTCTCACAAGGCATTCCATTGCAAAGGCAAGAATATGCAGGACATATCAACTTATAATCATGAACGGTCCATACTACCTTAATCCCTTTTTTATGTGCTAATTTGGCAACTATAGGTGAAAGATAAGAATGTATGTTATTTAAGTGAACAATGTCTGGCTGGAAAGTATCTAACAGTTTCTCGTAATTTCGTCTTATTCCAGTTCCGAAGATACGTAAAGCAGCATTGATTTTTCCACTGATTGATGGTTGAAAGAAAGATACCTCTTTTGCGAAATATTTATCCTCATTTACATGGATGTTCTGCGGATGATGCATTGAAAAGAAACACACTTCATGCCCTTGCTTTTGCAGCATTTCTCCCAAATTCATGGCATAAACTTCCGCTCCTCCACGTGCATATAAGAATTTACTGACTATAAGTATCTTTAATCTTTTCATATTTTTATGCAATAAGTTATTATCGACTGCAAATGAATTAGTTTACTGTTAATTAGGGGTTTCATTGATGTTTTTGTCTTTGAAATATCCTTTAGTAATTAGTAAAGAAGATATATCCCACATCTCATCCAAATTCGTTTGCCTATTTTCATTCTTACGAAATATACTTTGTCCTATCCCTTTCCAAAGATAATGATTAGCTCCCATTATATCTAATAAAGTAGGATATACATCAATTTGTCCTAACTTCCCTTGATACTTTATTGTATACGGAGTATTCAATACAATCAATGCAATCTCCTTGTCCTCAGGAAGTACTTTTTCTCTATGCTCTATAACATTTTTATCCATTTCATTATGATCAGACACAATAGCTATGACAGAATTATCGTATAAGTCGGCTTCCTTCAAATTTTTGATGAATTTTTCTAATTCGGAATCGCAATAATGAACGGCTTCCAAATAATTCTTTATTTCAGCCGAATATTGATTTGACTGAGATATGGCAGTAGCAGGAACAATAAGTCTATCATAAGGTTGGTGCATAGATAGTGTTACCAATTGAGCATAAAAGGGTTGTTTTGTTTCCTTTAAAACTGTAGTTGCCAATTGAAACATTTCTCCATCTTTAGCTACATCAGCACCATTATGAGGTATGTAATTCCGGTCATAAACATTTTCAAAGCCATAACTTGAAGCAGTTACGGTTTGATTCCAAAATTTGGCATCATCACAAATAAACTCTGTAGTTGCATAGTTTCTTAATGCTTTTGCAAGTGAAGGGTAGGATGTTTTTCCGTATCGCATGGCAACTGCCCCTTTTCTCAATGGAAGTATTCCTGTGTTATACATAAAGTGCGCATCACTTGAGCGTCCATCTTTTACTTGAGGTTGTACTTTTAAAGCTATAATACTATTATTCTGACAACAAAGTTGATTTAAACAAGGTGTTATTTCTATATTGTCTATTTTAAAGTTTATCACCCATGAATTTAGCGACTCTATAATGATAAGGATTAAATTTCTTCTTTCAGGAACAGAATAAAAGTTGTCCGTGTAATGATTCCCATGATTTTCAATATAATTCTCTATTTTAGAAATTTCCTGCTCCGTTAATTCTTGGGCTTCCCACGTGGTTTCAACAATAGAATATATCCCTAAGGCTACTAAACCGTTTATACTGAAATAATAAGCATAACCATTGGAGTTAGTGTATCTTTCCCAAATGTTATCTACTTTACCTTTTCCTTTTATATAAAAGACCGAACCATTTGCGATATGAACCAATACGACAAATATTATGAGAGATGCTATGTATCTTTTTTTTACTTTACCTTTTAACCACTTATTCTCATTCCTGCGGAAAAGTATATAGTCACTGATCAATAAGAGGACTATTGATATGATTATACTCCAGTCAATCGCATGTATAGATGCTTTTATACTTTTAATCAGTAGAGGAGAAATATTAGAGAACAGAATGAATGAAGAGAAAGGCATAAGGTCATTGTAAGTACGAAAGTACCATAATTGTGATAGCGTCCAAATCGTGAATAGAATAATTATTATCCAGATACAACGACGATATTTTGCTGGCAAAATCCAATATGGCAACAACAGTATTATTGCGTCAGCAAGGGAACGTAATCCATACGTAAGAATCTTGTTATCGCTGTCATATTTCAATATCGTTTCGTTGCGTAGCACGAAAAAATGAAATAAGATGACTGCTATAGCCAATAGGAAGAAGCAATGTTCCGGGTATTTATTTCGTATGTGTTTTATAAGTATATTCATTGTATAAATTGATATATTGTTGGGCTATCAGGTTGGAATCAAAATTGACTGTTACAAATGTCTGTGCCTTATCAGAAAGTTGCAGAGCTTCTTCATAATGCTTAATTATATAACGAAACATCCGACAGAGATCATCCACATCGTTATGCCTGAAATAATAACCTTGTTTACCTTTGTCTATTATTTCTAAAGGAGCGGGCAGATCAGATACGAGTACAGGGATTCCCGCAGCCATACCTTCAGCAATAGTAAGTCCAAACCCTTCACTTATTGATGGTTGAACTAATAAGTGATAATCACACAAGTGATGATATATCCATTCTATATCACAATTACCTAGAAAGTTTACCTGTTTCTCCAGTTTGAGCTGCCGGGTTACTTCTTTCAGATAGTTATAAGAACTGCCATCCCCAATAAAATCTATACTAATACGAGAAGAAGATAATCTATGTAAAGCTTTTAATATTAAATGTTGTCCTTTAATACCATGTTCCAATCTGCCTACTTGTACAATGCGAAAATTTTGTTCAGCATTGGGGATATTCTTCTTTGTTCGTCGGATTGCAGAAGTTAAAATTCCATTATATATTACTTCCGGCCTACAAAGTCCTCGATTTTCAGTATTATCGGCCACAGCTTTGGAAATTGCCACTGTCTGATTATAAAGCTTGTACCCTTTTAATGGTAAATCCATTGCATGAATAGTCAATATCGTATGGTAAAAAGAGCGAATGGGTATATAAAGAATAGCATCCGAATCATGGATATGAAGTATATCCGGATGGAACTTAAAGACATACCTGTTCAATTGAAATACATCCAGAATATTACGACTTGCTTTTTTGCGATTGATATGGAACACTTGTATTCTACTGTCTAATTCGTTCAATAACTTTTGAGCATATAGATTGTTAATAATGCATAGTCCTACCTGATTACTTTGCACTTGATAATTAGCGAGAGTAATCACCATGCGTTCAGCACCGCCTACATTTAATGAATATATCAGATGCAAGATTCTCATTTCTTAAGCATATATTTTATATGAGAATGAATAATAATAAACATACGCATCAAATACCCCAGCTTTAGTGTTTTGAAAACTTGTAATAACTGATTCTTTGGCATCAATTCGTCATCTCTATAATCATTGACAGCTATTGCCAGAAAACGATATTTCCTGATGCGTTCATGGATTTGCGCTAATGCTCCGGCAGCTACATAATCATCATAAAAATCATATATAATGGTTTGCAATGCTATGTATTCCAAACGTATAGCGCGTGAATTGTTTAACCTATACTGTAAAGATACAGAATCTTGTCTGTTCAGTTCCGTATAGACTATAATTTGGTTAGTAAATAACTGCTCTCTTGAATGGCGGTGCAGTTTTAGAAAATTCGTTTCTTCATAAATTCGTAGTTCTTCATTAAAAGGGAATTTTTGCAACATACTGCGACTCATAACATGTACAAAATCACCGCCAACCTTTCCTCTTAACCAGTCAAAATAGGTTATTACAGTTTGTTTTTGCTCCAATAGATGATAGGTTTCATAAAAAGGCATACGCCCATTTGTCGCAAACAAATAATGAAGATAAGAGGGAGATTCTTTTATAGTTATTCGGATAAAAGCAATCGCATTTTCTGCAAGATAGTCATCGCTATCCAGAAAAAGAATGTAGTCTCCGGTGCATTTTTGTATGGCAGCATTTCGTGCTGCTCCTACTCCGGCATTACATTCGTATGTTAATAAATGAATATGCGGATATTTATTGGCAAATTGCTGTACTATAGATAATGTAGCATCGGTGGAACCATCGTTTATAATCCAGTGTTCTACCCTTTCAGACTGAGCTGCTACACTCTCTATACATCTACTAATACAGTCTTCCCTGTTATATACCGGTGTAATAATACTAATTTTCATATTTGCATTTTATTTTTCTCAGTAGCAAAAGAGTACATCCCAATAGCACTACTGATTTAACCACTTCCATCGAAACATCTGCCACAGCATAACCGTTCACACCTTTTTGCTCAATTAGCCAATAGTACAAAGCGCACGTAATTATATTGCAGGGGATCATCAAAACCGTATATGTTTTTATTTTACGCATGACGAATAACATGCGTGTTGATACAGCAATGATAATGGAAAATGGGATACTGACGATAAGTATGCCCAATACTTCAATAAATACTTCAATATTTTCGGGTGTCATGGCTCCATTGCCAAAGCATATTTCTACAATAGGTCTGCGAAGAATAAAAAAGAAAATAGCACCAATCAAACTTAAAAGTATTGACTTCCCTCCGATTTCCATATAAGTACGCTTCATTTCCCGTCCGAGGTGTTTGGAATACAACTCACTCAGTTTTATTTGTAAAACTGCAAAAAGCTGAACCAACAAAATCATCGGTGCTTGTAATAGCTTGTTGGCATAAGTTATCACTGTAATAGTTCCCGGATAGAACATGGAAAGAAGGTACATCGGAAACATAGTTGTGAATGCCATTGTTGAATCATTTACAAGCTTGACACATATATCGCTGAAACTATCTTTCAGGTATGTAAATGAAAAACTTGAATAACTCCATGAAAGATTACGTTTTATAAAAATGACCAACCATAAGAAATTTATTATAGTTGCAATACCAAATCCAACCGCCAATGAAAAAACGCCGAGTGAGGTATGAAATAAGACTATGAAAAGAATAATGAATATATTATTGATTACAGTGATGATTTGTGGAAAAACAAAATACTTATAAGATGCCAGTACTTCTACATATACAACATTGATAATATAAGGTATGGAGGCAGGCAGTAAAATATATAATAACGGCAAATGTATATCAATATCCTGTGCCGAAAAATTGGAGAGAAATAACAGGCATTCTTTTCCATTTATCAGTATAATGCCTATAATGATAGTTGCTATTGAGAGAATGGTATATAAAAAAGCATTCAAATATGCGTTCTCAGTATGAAATGAGTCTTGATTCCTTAATAACATGGAGCGGGGAATCAATATGGAAGAAGTGATGCTTTGAAGAATTTCACAAGCAGCTATCATGCCTCCAAACATATAAAAATAGATATCCGTCCCTGTCCCGGCTCCCAGATAATAAGCTATCAGGAAGTTCTGGAAAAAAGCGATGAATTTTACTACAACGCTTAATCCCGCAGAGTATATAGCTCCACTCTTATATGACTCTATCTTAGCTTTCATAAACAGATGGCTTAGGATTTAGCATATCTTTATTTGCCAGCAACACACATCCCAAAGCCAATCCTAATAATAAGAGCCCATGAGGAAGGTTTAAACCGGCAAATCCTCCAATTCCGAAAATAGAGATACAAACGAGGGTTACAAGATACCAATTGCTATATTTATATTTCCTAATAAGAAAATAGATTGCAATATAGAATAAATGTTGTATTACGAAACCAACAAGTCCCGTGTCGAGTATAGTCTGAACCTGGGTAACTTCAACTAAGGCTGCAACTTCTTCGGCAGCTGACTGGTCAGAATAGAATTCATTATGGATAATATATTTATCATTGGTTGTCAAGTCATCATGAAGAAATCCGAACCCAAACATCAGTTTCTGTGTGGAAGTGAGTAATTCTATTTTAGGAATGATCTGTGCACCTCTGTCAGAACCGAATTCAGCCAGATTGTCCATGTCACTCATAGCGTCTTCTACAGAGCGATAAGATGCAAAGGAAGTAAACTGACCTACCAGATGTTGAACACGTAATGCTCCGTTCATTTGTCCATCTAATACATATCCGGCGGTCAGCATCATAAATCCGATTATCAAATATATGATTTTCTTCTTCCATGTACCATAAAAACAGAAGATGGTTATCAAGACTCCTCCTATGACACTGAATGTTTTTGTACAAACGAGTCCTAATGTCATTATTAGAATGTATTTTGCGGAAGTCCTAAAGAAGTAAAGCATTGGAAATAGCAAAAGTGCTATAAAATACATTCCCGGAGGATATTTCCTAAGAAAACCACCAAACAAATCAATGTCCAAAGTTGAATAAGTCAAATCGCCCCATGTTGTGCGTGGTACTAAGATATGATTGCTCACTACCAACGAATCTGTAATATAGAAACAGCTGATAATCAATACGTAGATAAACAATTTGTTGAAAAATAACTTGATGTCAAAATCCTGCTTTCTGAACACCAGAAGCGGAAAAAGAAAATACAGGATATGCATATACAATCTTAACCTTCTGGCCTGTATCATCAAAAATTCATCACTCAACATGGCCACAAAAAACAAGAATAGGATATAAATAGAAACCGGTATCAGCAATCTCCTGATATTTTTATTCTTCCAATAAATAAAGAAACCTGCAAAATAGACTATAAACAATAAATCATGTAGTTTAAAAGGGAAAGTCAGGTTCTCATCATAGAAGCCGTATACTCCAAATAGAAGAGTGCTCTGCAACAGGAAGTCGTATTTGTTGATAGTCCACGAAAAATATAAGATAATAAAGACCAATATATATGCAAAAGGAAATTCCAAACCCAAAAGAGACATGGACAATAAGAAAGAGACCGGAAGAACAAAGTCCCCCGGGCATAATTCTATCTGTTCTTTTTGCAATGCTTCCAATTTATCTTCAGTATTTCATTTTAACGTAGCAGCCGGCTCCTATAATAGCTATCCCCATGGCAAAAGCTAACAACTTTAACGGACGGGGACTGACAGGTTTACTCAGACTATAGGCTTTGTCTACAATTTCAGCTTTAGGTGTAGTAACAGCCATAGATAAAGCATTTTCTTCTTTCTTCTGTAATAAGAAGACAAATAGCTCTTGCTTAATCATTTGCTGGCGCTTGATATTGACAAATTCACGTTCTTGTGTAGGCATTCCCTTGATACGTGCCATGAAATAATCGCCTTGCTCCTGTAGGTTCTCTTTGGCATGGCTAAACCCGGATTTCAAACTCCGGATAGTTGCCAGCATATTATCGTGCATGGCATCTATCTGTTCGTTCATTATATCGAGGGTTGGTGTGTTTCCTTGAGTGGTTTTTAATAGTTTCAGACGTTCCAATAATGCTTCATTATATTTTTGGAGTCCTTCCAATACTGTACGGTCACTGAGACCTATATTTAAAGGAACCAGTGAGAAACGATTTTCAGGTTTCAGTAAAAACTGCTCCACCAATTCTATGACGGTATATTGGGTTTCCGCTTCAATCAGCCTTTCTTTAAAGTCTGTACTTTTATCCAATATTATTTTAGCTTCCGCCTCAATATCAGTCAGTGAATTCTCTTTTTTGTAGGCTTCCACTTCTTTTTCAATTTCTACCAGTTCTTTTGAAATAACACGAATCCGCTCATCCAGAAAAAGCTCCATACCACCTGCCAGAACATTCCTGCGTTCTTTATCTGATGTATTGTATGAAGCTATCAGCTCATTCAGAATATCTTTTCCTTTTTTGATATTCATTTCTTTCATTTGCATATTTATAATATCCGCTTTCTTGGTAGCCATATCTACCTCTACCTTTTTTTGCAACATTTCAGCAGCATAGTCATAGCCGGTAATGGAAACCTTTACACTAATATCTTTCTGAGGATTATAATATCGGGTAGTGTCTATCCTGAAATCTCCATACGACGTTTTCAGAATAAAAGGCAGTGACGAAGTCTGCTCATGTATTTTTTTTGAGCCTTTTGACATTTTTACTTTCACGCTTTTACAAGAACCTTGTATCTTGAATTTCAGAGTAGTATTCAGAGTATCTGCAATGTCATTCAAAGGCATCACGGTTACAGGACTGTTTGTATAATAAGGAGTTGAGAACAACCATGAGGCGGTACTATACTCCTCATTGAGTTGTAAGTCCTTCACCACACGGCGAAACATAGAGAAAGAACGAATTAGTTCCATCTCATTGTGAATACTTGTACTTCCGCCTACTATGTCACTCAAGGAAAAGCCCTTTACCATTGATTGCATCTGACTCATTGGGCTGGTCTCCTTTTCCGCTACCAGAATATTGGCTGTTATCTGATAAACAGGTTTAGTGATAAAAATATATAATATGGCGATACCCACGCATACTATAAGGCTGATTAAGAATATTTTCCATCTTTTCAGATAGAAATCAACAACTTCTTTCAGTTTCCGGATATCATTTGACTGAGTATTTTGTAGGGACATAATATCGTATTTTATTTTACTAATAATGCAATTGCCAGTGATGCCAGAACTGAAATGGCGCTGATAACCGTGGAAGCTAGCGAGATGTTGAATTGCTGGCTTTGGCTATACTTGGCATTTCCTTTTCGGGCTTTGTTGGGTTCTACGTAAAGCACATCATTTTGCTGTAAATAGTAATAAGGTGAATTCAGAGATTCGATGGATGTGAGGTCAAAGCGGTGATATTCTTTTTTACCTCCATTATCACGTATTAGCAAAACATTCTTTCGATTGCCGTAAATTGTCAGGTCGCCTGCCATACCGATAGCATCCAGAACAGACAAACGTTCATTGGGGACGCTGACTGTTCCTGGCTTTGTTACTTCTCCTAATACTGAAACCTTAAAATTACGAATTTGGATAGTGACAATCGGGTCTTTCACATAGGTAGTCAGTTTTTTTGTTATCAGGTCCGTTAGCTCGCTTCGTGTCATTCCCCCTACGGATATTTTGCCAAGTACGGGAAAGTCTATATTTCCTTGAGAATCGACCAGGTAAGTATGTAGAGCCGGAGTGATATTAACGCTGGTTTCCCCAGGTGTCAGATAGCTGGACAATGGCATATTAAAAACAGCTACTGCATTAGGATCTACTCCCGAAACACTAATAGACAGTTCATCATCGGGGACTATTTTGGGAGCATAGTTGATGCTATCGCCGGAATTTGCAGCCAGATTATCTAAATCCTGAAAATAGGTGATATTATTAGTCGTTGTTTTACACGACATCAGTAGTAATAATGAAAAAGCAGGTATCAGCGTTTTTATTTTCATCGTATATCTTATATTTTATTAATTTGACTATCGCAAAAGTAATAGTCTTATAGCCAATAAACGTTGATTAGGCGGGTTTATTGTTAGGTTGTCTATAATTTATTCATCGGTTTTGGAGTATTTTTCATTAAATGATAAACCGAAAATTGTTATTTTATATTTTGGCACTGTTTCTTATTTCATCTATAAATTGAAATTTAACCATTACAATTACTGTATATACCATATTATTTATTAATTTTGGTTCTTAACGACGAATTACACTATTAAAAATATACTCACATGAAAAAGCTATTTTGCATCTTACTGTGCTATTGTTCTTTGTGCCAGGCACAAGAATATGCCGATTACAAATTATCTGATTACAAGTTACCGGATATCAAGAGAAGTTCTTTGGACTTTAAACTTCATTCCGATGGGTCTTTTGCTACGCACGAGACGAGTGACAATACTGTCTATTATGATATTAAAGGGGCGATTGATGCTACTTTTAATCGGTATTGTACCACTCGCAAATTTATAGGTGATCGATCTGCAAGAATATACTTTGCTGGTTTTAAAAACAATTCAACTCGTGATGAGAATGGCGAGAATTATAAACAAAGTAATTTGAATACAGAGATTTCTTATGTGAATGATAGTCGTTTTTATATCAGGCCGAATACTTGGTTCTGGTTTGTAGGAGGAGACGTTTCATTCACATACTATCAGAATAAAGCAAAGGATACAGAAAAGGAGTTGGGAATTTTTATAAGACCTAAGTTGGGTTTAGGCTGGGGAAGAATAGAGAGGGTGCAAGATGCCCGTCAATCAGTTTATTTATTGGATAAATTCTCAGATTACGGACTTATGCCAGTTTGGGAGTCTATAATATATGTCATTTTGCTAACAATCACAAGTTGTTGAAACATTTTTTCGACTCCGGCTTTAGGGGTAAAGCTTACTATTACTTTTCTCCTCAATTTCGTTTAGAAGCTTCGGCGGAAATCGGTTATCAAGTGACGAATAAAGAAGCTGGACCTGACCGGTGGGAAGGAACTTATATGTTAACTCTGAATTATTCGTTTTTTTAGAATAAAAGGACCGAATATAATGATTGATTGAAAAATGTGGTAAGAATAAGCAGGAACTTTGAATTATACAATAAAAGCCAACTGAACTCTAAGGGATTAGTTGGCTTTTTATATTTGTTTAGTGTGGCATTTTTTAGAAGATTATATTTCGAATTTGATAATTCGCTCTTTTTATCTGCACATTGTTTATAATTTGTTGAAAAGAAAAATGCCCTGAAACTGGCTTATATCCGAGATTTGCGTTACTTTTGCACCATGATTGAATTGGCACAACATATAGAAGCTTTATTATTGGAAAATGACTGCGTCATTGTTCCGGGTTTAGGAGGATTTGTAGCTCATTATGCTCCGGCTACGAGAGTGGAAGAAGAAAATATTTTTCTGCCCCCTACCCGTATCATCGGTTTCAATCCGCAACTGAAGATGAATGATGGCTTGCTGGTTCAATCTTATATGTCAGTGTATGGAACCAACTTCTCGGATGCTACCAAGATAGTGGAGCGTGAGGTTGATGAACTGATTGCCGCTTTGCATGAAGAAGGTAAAGTGGACTTGCCGAATGTAGGCGAAGTACGTTATACGATTCATAATACATTTGACTTCGCACCGTACGATAATAAGATCACAACTCCTTATTTATATGGGCTGGATGCGTTTGAAATGCGGGAATTGTCTGCTATAGAAAAGCCACAGGCCGAGAAGATTATTCCTGCTCCTGCTGCCATTGGAAAAGAAAAGCGTAGCTATGCAATCAAGTTTAACCGGGCTTACCTAACGAATGTGGCTGCGGTAGCAGTTGTCATTTTCCTCTCCTTTTTCTTCTCCACCCCGATAGAGAATACGGAAGTGATAGAAGAAAACTATGCCAAATTGCTTCCGGATGAATTATTCGAAAAGATAGAGAAGCAATCTTTGGCTATTACACCGATTGTTGTAAAGCAGAATACCCCCGCACGTAAATCCGCTAAGAAGCAAACAGGGACACAGAAGAAAGTGGTGGCTCCTGTTGCTGTCAGAGAAGTCAAAGTTGGTAAAACACCAGTTGTGTCTACTGAAACTACGGCAAAAGAACAAGCTTCTCACTCTGTTTCAGCTACTGCTGATGCGCCTAAACATAATGTACAGCCTGTTGCAAAACCAGCAGTTGCCACCCCAAAAAGACCATATCATATTATCATTGCCAGCGTAAGCACTGAAAAAGATGCGGAAACTATGGCTGCACAATTGGTTGCCAAGGGATTTTCCGGTGCGAAAGCTATTGTAGGAGACGGTAAGATGCGCGTCAGCATTGAGTCTTGCGGAACAGAAGTGGAAGCCTATCAGGCTTTGGCGAGAATTCGTGAGAACGAAACCTATAAGAATGCTTGGGTGCTGAAAAAGTGATTTAATTTTTAATTTTAATTCCATGAAGCGTATCCGTTGCCCCAAATGTGAGAATTATCTTCAGTTTGACGAAACAAAGTATAGCGAAGGTCAGTCCTTAGTCTTTGTTTGTGAACATTGTGGCAAGCAGTTTAGTATTCGCTTGGGGAAAACAAAGATGCTTGCTCCCCAAAAGGAAGAACGCCCGGACGAAGAGGAATTCAAGGAAGCTTTTGGCAGTATCACAGTGATTGAGAATGTATTTGGCTTCAAACAAGTGCTGCCTTTGCAAGAAGGAGATAATGTAATAGGTCGCCGCTGTGTGGGTACTAACATAAACACTCCCATTGAAACATCGGATATGAGTATGGATCGTCGCCATTGCATTATTAATGTGAAACGCAATAAACAAGGTGGGCTTATCTATACTTTGCGAGATGCCCCCAGCCTGACGGGAACCTTTCTGAACAATGAAATTCTGGGTGACAAAGATCGTATCCGCATTGAGGATGGTGCAATTGTTACCATTGGGGCTACAACCTTAATTTTGCGTAGCGGAACAAGCAATGAACTTGAGTAATCTACGTTTTTTTCACGAAGTTGCCTACATCCTACACCTCGTCTTTTAATCATCTAATTATCTGTTGATTATATCATAGAAAGAATATGAATAGCGGTGTAGGCAAAATGTTTCCCTACACCGCTATTTTTTTATTTATTCAACATTATAACTTCGTATTGCATTCCTCTTTTGGTCCGTTTTGACTCTATCTGATTTTTCTTAAGGATGCGTCCAAATGTACTTATACAACTGTTGGACAATGAAATAGTTTTTGATTTTCCTTGCAGGTATTCGATGATTTCCATGGAGGTCATCCACTCCCCCATTTCACCTTCTTCCGGTGAACGAAAATAACAATGGAATAGTTGCTCTAACGGGCTAATTTGTTCAAATTCCCGGTTAGACTCCTTCAAAACAGCTTCATCTGTATCATCAAACCAGTAACGTTCCCCTTTTGTGATAGCATCCATTGCCTGTGCATAGAGTTGGCGGTAGTTGATGGTGACACTTGTGTTGATGGGTGCCGTTACTTCAATGCAGATGAAACGGCGGCTACCACTCGGATCGGTCAGCAAGTCTTTCTGGTTGCTGGTACCGATGAATGAAGCATAGCGCCGTATTTCCTGAATGCTGCTGCCATAAGGTTTACGCAGATTGGCAACAGGTTTCTGCAACAAGTGTTTCAGAAAACCCTGCTGATTCATGCTGACCTGGTCAAACTCATCAATATTAATCAGCATAAAACGACCCAGATACATTTCCGCATCCCGTTTACTCCCGAAATCCAGACTGTCCGTGTAGCCAAAACGAAGTTCGGGTGGAAGAATAATCCGGCAGTAGGTTGATTTCCGAAAACCTTGCGAACCGACCAGGAGCGGCGACGTACTGTTGGCATATTGTTTATTTAATCCGCGCCAGTGAGCCACCATGTTCAGGAACCAGCGGTAGAAAAGTTGTCGCCAATGCGGATTATTACAGGGTACGAGGTCGGCGAGCGCATGAATGCGGTCTTTGCCGTCCCAGCGTCCTACGCTGCACAGGTAATCTTCCACGGGATTGTATAACGGTACGCGGTTGGATGCCAGATAGCGGTTCACGTCTCTGTCCCACACTTTGATGCCTTCCTGTAGGGCATCCATTGATATGCTGTTCCGTGCCCGTTGGTCAACGGGCTGGAAATAGAAGTGAATGGAGTCTTTTTGGCGAAATTCCAGGTCGTTACTGACGGTATTGAAGCGAAATTCATACCTGCGCTCCATGAATTCTTCCAGCCGGAGGGAAATTTCCTGTTCCGGCGTTAGTGCAGACTTCTTGCCGAAGCCCTTGCATTCCCGATACAGATTATGGACGGTGGTCCTGACAATTTGTTCGTCAGCTTGCCTGTAATAGTGTATCATAACCTGACGCACGGTTTCTTCTTCCGGTATCCCTGCCTTGAAACAATGTTCGGTCAGACACACCAGTAGTGGATGCAATGCATCTCCCCGCTTCCAGTTCTCCATTTCATCCAATGCTCTGCCAAGGGCTGTTTCAAACAGTATGGTGAAGGTTTCGGATGTTTCAAACCCCGGCTTCAGCCTTAGCAACGGGTTCTTTTCCATTAATTTCCGTTGGTGGAAGGTCTGTTCTCCGGGCATACTGAACGGCTGCTCTTGGCAGAAAGGTATGGCATCGGGATTGAAATACGGAGTGACATCCAGCGTCATGCGGCAACTTTGTGTGGGACTGGGTTCTTTCAGGGTTATTGGAAACGGCAATATAGGTTGGTAGCACTGCACAGCCATACGATAAGCACAGGCATGAAAAAGAGTAATGTTCTCCTCTTTTACAGGGAGACTTCCATCAGGAAGCACGAATTTTACCCATATTTTTACGCTCCGCCCGCTGCTTCCGGTGATGGCTGCCCAGGTTTGCGGCAACAACCTTGCCTGTTCTTTCACCAGTTCCACTTCAGGCAATCCGGCCAGGTCGTTCACTTCGAGCATTGCTACCCCATTGTAGTGCTTCATCTTCCTGCTGCCGTCGCGGCTTCTCCCGTATTCAATAGACGGATAGATGCGTGGCAACTTGTCGATGTGCTCGTAGTGGCCACGGGCATCAGGGGTGGTATATAGTAGCATAGTCCGTAGTGCCGTGACGTGTGCCGCTTTGGTTTCTGTTTTTATTTTTTCCAATAATGCGTCTGCTTCGCAGGTGCTGACGGTTTCTTTACCACTTTCTTTTTCTTCTCTGATTAGAGTTATTTTCATTTGCGTTTCTATTTAAAAAATAATTTATTCATAAGTAGCTTTTTCTAAGAGGCTGCAAGGTACACATAAAATGCGTTTTAATCAAATATAATAGGGCTTTTATTGGAATATTATTTCCCTGTTCTAATCGTCTGAAAATAATAAGAAAAATTGAAATATAGTCGGTTGAAAACTTGACTTTCCCTTATTGTTTTTGTATCTTTGTCAGTAGCAAAACTTCGTCCTGCAGTTGTGTGCCGGATGGTTTTCAACTGGGGGCTGTGCAGCCTGCGATTGCAGGATATATAGCCCGCAATTGGAAAACGAAGTTTTGCCTATGGCTTAATGACATTTTCCTTCAGGCAAAAGAGGAAAAGGAATAAGGCAAATGATGATTTAGTAACTTAATAACATAGCATTATGGCAGCAGAATATGATTTTCAAAGGCGTCCAAATCCGAAAGGCGACGACGCAGTACAACCTTTGTATCCGCGTATTGTAAACAAGGGTACGATTAAGATGGAGCGTCTGGTTCAGGATATAGCCGGTATGTCCAGCTTTACGCCCGGTGATGTGACAGGTGTAATGGCATTGATTGAGGACCGCATTTCTTATTACTTGTCCGAAGGGCACCATGTGCAATTGGGGGATATCGGATATTTTTCGGCAGGTCTGCAAGCCCGTCCGGTGATGGATCCTAAAGAGATTCACTCGCAAACCATTTTCTTTGGAAAAGTACATTTGCGTGTATCCCCCGACTTCCGGAAACGCTGTGCAGGTTATGTGGAGCGTGCCAAATATGGTTTTCGGAAAAGTGCCGAACTTAGCGGTGCGGAACGTTATCACCGTTTACTGGCTTTTCTGGAGACACATCCTTTCATTACCCGCCATGATTATAGCGGAATTACGGGACTTTTGAAGAATAAAGCGCTGAATGACCTCAATTTACTCGTAGAAAAGGGCTATTTGAATGTAATAGGGCGAGGATCGCACAAAGTATATGTACGCGCTGATAATAAGGTGGTTACGGAGTGACCGAAGCTCATTGATAGACAAAAAAGGGTGTAGGAAATAATTTTCCTACACCCTGACTACACCGCTACACCGGTTGTTATATAATTGAAAATCAACGGGAACTGCAATGTGGTGTAGGATGTAGGCAAAATTGCTCAAAACATATTGGTATATCCTGGAAGATAGAAAAAGGGTGAAGCCACTGCTCCACCCTTCTTTACGATACTTATAGATTAATTAAAGGATACCCTTTACTGTTTCCAGCATACCTTTTTCCTGGATAGAATCCAGATCAGCCTTCACAGCAGCGGTAAGTCCCGGGATATTATTCAAATCTTCGCCCCAGATAGAAGTTGCAGCAAGTACACCTTCGGTTACTTTCTGGGTATCACCTGTTGCCCACAGGTCTTTCAGCAATTGCATGATTTCCGGAGCGTCGTTCGGGGTGATCTCAGCACCGTCTTCACGAACGCCACCTTTATAATAAGTAATGATAGCGGCCAAACCGAGAACCAGCCCCTTAGGCAATTCACCTTTGCGTTGCAGATAAGTCTTCAAGCCGGGCAGGTCACGAGTTTCATATTTCGGGAAAGAGTTCAGCATAATGCTGGTAACGGCATGGTCAACAAACGGATTGTTGAAACGTTCCAATACATCTTCCGCAAACTTCTTCAGCTCATCTTTCGGCAAGTTCAATGTTTCCATCAATTCATCGAACATTACTTTATTGATGTACTGACCAATAACCGGATGTTGACAAGCATCACGCACAATGTTTACGCCCGACAAGTAAGCTACCGGAGAAAGAACAGTGTGAGGGCCATTCAGCAACGTTACTTTTCTTTCGTGATACGGTGCTTCAGAAGGAACGAACAATACATTCAAACCAGCCTTGTCAGCAGGGAATTCTTTGGCAATCTCCTGCGGTGCTTCGATGACCCAAAGGTGGAAGATTTCAGCCTGTACCACCAAATTATCATCATACTGTAATTTTTCCTTAATTGCTGCAATATCCTTGCGTGGGAATCCCGGAACAATGCGGTCAACAAGCGTAGCGTATACGCCACAAGCTTCTTCAAACCAAGTCTTGAATTCATCGCCCAATTGCCATAATTCGATATATTGGTAGATGGTTTCTTTCAGTTTGTGTCCGTTCAGAAAGATGAGTTCGCAAGGGAAAATAATCAGACCTTTGCTCTTGTCACCGTTGAATGTCTTGAAACGATGATACAACAGTTGAGTCAGTTTGCCCGGATAAGAAGAAGCCGGAGCGTCAGTCAGTTTGCAGGAGGGATCGAAAGCGATACCGGCTTCCGTAGTGTTGGAGATTACAAAACGCATTTCCGGTTGCTCGGCCAACTTCATGAATTCATTGTTCTGAGTGTAAGGATTCAGTGCACGGCTGATAACGTCGATCATTGTCAGACTATTGACAGTTTCTCCTTTGTCCAAGCCTTGCAGGTTTACGTGATAAAGGTCATCCTGTGCATTCAGCATGTCTACCATACCTTTGTCGATGGGTTGAACTACTACAACACTGCTATTGAAATCAGTTTTTTCGTTCATGTTATAAATAATCCAGTCGATAAATGCACGTAAGAAGTTTCCTTCACCGAATTGAATGATACGTTCCGGGCGCTGAGCCTTGGGAGCGGTTTGTTTGTTTAATGCTTTCATGCTTAAAAATCGTTTTTAAAGTGATTGATATTATGATGTTTATTCAAATTCAAAATAGAAATTGATGTTTTCTTTCATCAGGATGTCGATAGGCATATACTTTACACCGGTCACCGGACGTTTAAATACGACATGGTCGCACAGAGCTTTTACACCGCAGTATCCTTGCAGTCCCGGGCGTTGCCCGATGAGATAATTTACTTCGCCGGATTTCAGGTACTCCACGTTCTTGGGCAGAAGGTCGTATCCAACCAATCCTGCCAAATGGTGTCCTGTTTCCTGTAGATATCCTGCCACCTGGTAGACACGTGAGTTAAAAACGGCTCCTAATACTGCCTTGGGATGTGCGGCAAAAAAATCTTCTAGTGTCCGGCGGTTGGCTTCATCATCTTCTTTGTTCAGTACTACATCATGAACCACCAGATTTTCATGTTCCTGTGCAATAAAATTCATGAAACCGTCCATGCGTCGTTGCATTTGTATTTCTGCCGGACTGTTCTTTTTATTATTTAGGAATAATATCAGCTCCTGCCCTTCCCTATACTTACGCATCAGAATTTTAGCAGCCATATACCCGCTTGTTTGGGAGTCTTGGCCGATGTAGCAGAGTGCATGGGTATCTTCTATATTAAAGTCGATAAATGCGTAAGGTATCTTTTTCCCTTCCAGATAAGATGTCAGCGACATTGTCTCTTCACGGAAATTGGGGGCGATCAATACGGCATCCACTATTTCCTTGCGGAGTTTTGCGCAGGCTTTCTCATAAGAAAGCCGGTCGGCATGATGGTAGCACAAAAAGTCCACGCTTACATTAAAAGGGCGCAACTCTTGTGCGGCACGGTTGATGCCTTCTGCAACGGAATGCCAATAGTCATGTTCTACATAATAAGGTATAATACACAGAACACGGTAGCGCTTCTTGGCTGCCAGGCCAATGGCAAACATATTAGGATGATAGTCTATCTCATCAAGCACTTTTTGAACCTTCTCCCTGCTGGCAGCAGAAACATCTCCCCGATTGTGCAACACGCGGTCCACAGTTCCGGCAGAAACACCCGCCATGCGGGCAATGTCTTTAATGGTGTAGTTCTTGTTTTCCATATTCTTTGTCTCATTCGTTTTAAGGCACTAAAGGTTCAATGTCTAAAACTTAAATATTATAAATATTTGCGGCAAAGATACGAATTATTTTGTTTCTCCAAGTAAATTTTCTACTTTTGTGTTCGATAACGGTTAATAAAAGCAAAAACCAATATCTTACCTATTAGCTTTACAATCAATACTATATAGGTATAGAAAAGAGAAAGTAATATTTTTATATACTAAAAACACAGTAGAATGAAAAAATTTATGGATGAAAACTTCCTGTTGCAGACAGAAACCGCACAGAAGTTGTATCATGAACATGCGGCCAAGATGCCGATCATCGATTATCACTGTCACTTAATCCCTAAAATGGTAGCAGACGACTATCAGTTTAAGTCATTGACTGAAATCTGGTTGGGCGGCGACCATTACAAATGGCGTGCTATGCGTACCAATGGTGTAGACGAACGTTTCTGCACAGGTAAGGATACTTCCGACTGGGAAAAATTTGAAAAGTGGGCTGAAACCGTTCCTTATACTTTCCGTAATCCTTTGTATCACTGGACACACCTGGAGTTGAAGACAGCGTTCGGTATCGATAAGATCCTGAGCCCGAAGACTGCCCGTGAGATTTATGACGAGTGTAATGAGAAGCTGGCTCAACCGGAATACTCTGCTCGTGGCATGATGCGCCGTTATCATGTGGAAGCTGTTTGTACTACGGATGATCCTATTGATTCTCTGGAATATCATATTCAAACACGCGAAAGTGGTTTTGAAATCAAGATGTTGCCGACATGGCGTCCTGACAAGGCAATGGCTGTAGAAGTTCCTGCTGACTTCCGTGCATACGTTGAGAAACTGGCTGAAGTAAGCGGTGTTGCTATCTCTAATTTCAATGATATGATAGCTGCCCTGCGCAAACGTCATGACTTCTTCGCTGAACAAGGTTGTAAATTGTCCGACCACGGTATTGAAGAATTCTACGCAGAAGACTATACAGATGCTGAAATCAAAGCTATATTTAATAAGGTATATGGTGGAACGGAACTGGCTAAGGAAGAAATCCTGAAATTCAAATCAGCTATGCTGGTTATCTTCGGTGAAATGGACTGGGAAAAAGGCTGGACACAACAATTCCACTATGGCGCTATCCGTAACAATAACAGTAAGATGTTCAAGTTGCTCGGTGCTGATACCGGTTTCGATTCTATCGGTGAATTTACTACTGCTAAGGCAATGTCTAAATTCCTCGACCGCTTGAATTCCAAAGGCAAGTTGACGAAGACTATTCTTTATAACCTCAATCCGTGCGCTAATGAAGTTATTGCCACTATGTTGGGCAACTTCCAGGATGGCACGATTCCGGGTAAGATACAGTTTGGTTCCGGCTGGTGGTTCCTCGATCAGAAAGACGGTATGGAGAAGCAGATGAATGCTCTTTCCGTACTGGGTCTGTTGAGCCGTTTCGTAGGTATGTTGACGGACTCTCGTTCATTCCTCTCCTATCCGCGTCATGAATATTTCCGCCGTACATTGTGTAATCTTGTTGGCCGTGATATTGAAAATGGTGAAATTCCGGCTTCTGAAATGGACCGCGTGAACCAGATGATTGAAGATATCAGCTACTATAACGCTAAGAATTTCTTCAAGTTCTAAGGTAATTATCGGAATGGGGCTCCTTCCACTTTATCCATAGCAAAGAGTGCATCAAGTTTAATTGATGCACTCTTTTTTTATCTATATGTATAGCAGAGACTCTTTTTTAAAACCACCACTTCTTCTTTTTGTCCTGATCCGCGGGGATATTACCTTGCGTATAGATATCCCGGAACGTTTTATGTTCTTTAATCATTTGATAGATAAGTCCCCAATCGGGCAGTCCGCCCAGGTTACGGTCATCAATGAAAAGATCAACTTTCAGTTTACGGGAGAATCCACAGTCCTGCTGCTTCTCTTCGGGATAATCACGATTGACAGCATAGAATTCCACTCCTCTTTCTTTGCACCAGGCAACGGCTTCTTCCAGAAGCTCACCTTCGCGCACACTCCATAAGATGAGTCTGTGCTGATCTTGCTGCAACAGTTTTAAAGTGTCTGTTGCAAAAGGAATTTCTTTACCGATACGGGGATAGCGATGTTCTACTATAGTTCCGTCGAAATCAACTGCTATTGTCATAGTTCTATGCTGAAAAATTACAGAACAAAGATACGAATCTTATTGAAAAAAACAAAGCGTTCTCTCACTTTTACAATAGGCAAATATGAAAGAAATTTGCATATAATTTCATAAAAATGTATTTTTGCGCTTAATTTTTCACTAACAACATAATATTAGGATGACTCAATCACCCAAAAATGTATCTAAAGGGTTCACTAAAGCCTTTTGGGTAAGCAACACGGTCGAACTGTTCGAACGTATGGCGTATTATGCCGTTTTTATCGTTCTCACCATTTATCTTTCTTCTATTTTAGGCTTCAACGACCTTGAAGCGAGTATGATTTCCGGTTTATTTTCCGGTGGTCTTTATCTTTTGCCTATCTTCACGGGTGCCTATGCCGATAAAATAGGTTTCCGGAAATCCATGATTGTTGCTTTTTCGCTGCTGTCTGTCGGATATCTGGGTTTAGGAATTCTCCCTACCCTGCTGGAAGCTGCCGGTTTGGTGGAATATGGTAAAGCAACCCGTTTCACCGGACTGCCGGATAGCGATAGTCGCTGGATGATCGTTCCTGTGCTGTTTGTTATCATGGTGGGCGGATCGTTTATCAAATCTATCATTTCGGCTTCGGTGGCAAAAGAAACTACGGAGGCAAACCGCGCACGCGGTTATTCCATCTTTTATATGATGGTGAATATTGGTGCATTTACCGGAAAAACAGTGATTGACCCGTTGCGGAATGTTATTGGAGATCAGGCGTATATCTATATCAACTATTTCTCTGCTACGATGACCATATTGGCATTGCTTTCCGTTGTTCTGCTCTATAAATCTACCCATACGGCAGGTGAAGGAAAAAGTATGCGTGAAATCGGTCAGGGCTTCCTGCGCATCATTACGAACTGGCGTCTGCTGATTCTTATCCTGATTATTACGGGATTCTGGATGGTGCAGCAACAGTTATACGCTACGATGCCTAAATATGTAATCCGCATGGCGGGCGAAACTGCCAAGCCGGGTTGGATAGCCAATGTAAACCCGTTTGTAGTGGTTTGCTGCGTTAGTTTCGTGACGCGTTTGATGGCGAAACGTTCGGCCATTACTTCCATGAATATCGGTATGTTCCTTATCCCATTCTCGGCTCTGCTGATGGCATGCGGTAACCTGCTTGGAAATGACGTGATAAGCGGAATGAGCAATATCACATTAATGATGATAGCCGGTATCGTGATACAGGCTTTGGCAGAATGTTTTATTTCACCGCGTTATCTGGAGTACTTCTCCCTGCAAGCGCCTAAGGGTGAAGAAGGTATGTACCTTGGATTTAGCCATCTTCATTCCTTCCTCTCTTCCATCTTCGGTTTTGGTATCGCCGGAGTATTGTTGACAAAATACTGTCCCGATCCTGTCCTCTTTGAGACTCGTGAAGCATGGGAGGCTGCCAGCGCAAATGCGCATTATATCTGGTACTATTTCGCCGCTATCGGTCTGATATCTGCACTGGCACTGTTAGTATTTGCCAAAATCACCCAATCCATCGACAAAAAGAAGAAAGCCAAGGTCTGAATATCTCATTTTTTATGTATATTTGCCGTCACTTTGCCATAAAAGTGGCGGCTTTTTCTAAATTGAGGAGAACATAATGAAAGTAAAATTTATAAGCCTTGCGAGCGGAAGTAGTGGCAACTGCTATTATATAGGCACTGAAAAATACGGAATACTTATTGACGCTGGTATAGCGGTACGTACTATTAAGAAATCATTGAAGGAGGTGGGTGTCGGCATGGAGACGATACGCGCGGTATTCGTTACACACGACCACGCAGACCATATCAAAGCTGTAGGCGGACTGGGTGAGAAACTGCACATCCCTGTCTACACAACTGCACGTATCCACGAAGGAATCAATAAAAGTTATTGCATGACGGAGAAGCTCCACTCTTCCGTCCATTATCTGGAGAAAGAAGAACCGATGGTACTGGAAGATTTTCACATTGAGTCTTTCGAAGTTCCCCACGACGGTACGGACAATGTGGGTTATTGCATTGAAATCGACGGAAAAGTATTCTCGTTCCTTACCGACCTTGGTGAAATCACCCCTACTGCTGCCAAGTTTATCCGTAAAGCGAATTACCTGATACTGGAAGCTAACTATGATGATGAAATGTTGCGTATGGGTACATATCCGCAGTATTTAAAGGAGCGCATCACCAGCCGTACGGGACACATGAGCAATATTGCAACTGCCGAGTTCCTGGCTGAAAATATCACGGAAGATCTGAAATATATCTGGCTTTGCCATTTGAGCAAAGACAATAATCATCCGGAGCTTGCTTACAAGACGGTGGAATGGAAATTAAAGAGTAAAGGTATATTGGTAGGTAAAGATGTGCAACTCTGCGCTTTAAAGCGTAGCACTCCCTCCGACCTGTATGAGTTTGATTAAAAAAAGCCGCTTTCATCGAAAAAAAGATTTTATTTTGCTTGGATGAATAAAATAAAAGGACTACTTTTGCACCCGCAAATAAGAAAAACGATGCACTCTTAGCTCAGCTGGTAGAGCAATTGACTCTTAATCAATGGGTCCAGGGTTCGAGTCCCTGAGGGTGTACGAAGATAAGGTTCTGAAAACAATTGAGTTTCAGAACCTTTTTTAATCTCACCTTGTTTCACTCTCATCATGAATAATTGGAAGAAAAAATTTATCATAATATGGAGCGGGCAACTATTTTCTATATTAAGTAGTTCCATCGCTCAGTTCTCTATCGTCTTATGGATTAGTCTCAAAACGGGTTCTGCGGAAGTTTTGTCCTTTGCCATGATCGCCGCCTTGTTGCCGCAAGCCTTGTTAGGGGCATTTGCAGGCGTATATGTGGATCGCTGGAACCGGAAATGGACTATGATAGGTGCAGATAGTTTCGTTGCACTCTGTTCCGGTGTCATCGCTTTGTTATTTTACTTGGATGTAGTGGAATTGTGGCACATCTATATATTATTGGCGCTTCGTTCCATTGGTGGTTCGTTCCATTCACCGGCAATGAAATCATCTATTCCATTGCTGGCTCCGGAAAAGGAACTGACCCGTATTGCGGGAATTAACCAGGCTATCCAGTCTATTTGTAATATCGGTGGTCCTGCGTTGGGAGCGGTTCTGCTTCTGGCATTCGATATGAGTGTAGTCATGTTATTGGATGTGGCAGGCGCAATCATTGCCTGCACTTCCCTACTGTTTGTTTACATTCCGAATCCGAAGAAGGAAAATATCTCAGCTAAGAGTGTATTGAACGATATGCGCGACGGTTTCCATGTGATTATGCGCAATCGAGGGGTTAGTTGGGTGATGGTTACAGAAATCCTGATTACTTTCTTTGTGTTGCCGATAGTCGCCCTGATGCCGCTGATGACTTTGCATACTTTCTCCGGAACAGCTTATCAGATTAGTTTGATAGAAACACTTTTCGGGGCGGGTATGTTGGCTGGAGGGGCTTTATTGGGGATTTGGAATCCTAAGATTAGGAAGATACTGATGATTGCGTTCTCTTATGCGGTACTTGGTCTGGCATTGGCTATATGTGGTATGTTGCCCGGCAATGGGTATGTCTTTTTTGCCATACTGACGGTGGTACAAGGGCTTATCGTGCCATTTTTATCCGGTCCCTTTACCGCTCTATTGCAGACGCAGTTCAAACCGATTTATCTGGGACGTGTATTCTCGCTTTTCGACAGTATAAGTTTGTTCCCTTCTATCATCGGTTTGCTTGTCACAAGCTTTGTAGCCGACTCTTTGGGAATAGGCAACATATTTATATACTGTGGTTTTGCCATTGTGCTGACTGCAATTCTGATGATGTGTATTCCTTCTGTTAGAAATCTGGAGAAAGAGGAGATCAGGAAGAAAAAGTAAATGAAATGCCCCCAAAAGTTTTATATCTAACTTTTGGGGGCATTTCATTTATAGTATTATTGCGCGTCTATACCTCTTTTTTTCAGCATCTCAAAGTCTTCTTTTCTCATTCCTGTATCATCCAGTGGACGCGGTTCATTATGATCGTTCAGATAAACCCTCGATTTCTCTGTATAGAGAGGGCTGGTGACAGATAGACTGTCATTGCGATACGGAGTTTCTATTCCGGCCAATTCCATCATGGTCTGGAAGAAAGAAATGCTGGAAGATATATTTTTCTGTCGGTTCATCGAAGCAGCTTTCTCTATCCCGGGATACTCTTCCCTATAACTGTCGGATGTCCACAGCAGGAGAGGTACGTGTAGCTGATAGTAGGACGGAACGGGGGATGCATGGAGAAACAGGTGTCGGCCATCGTCGAAGATATCTTCCCCATGGTCGGACGTGTAAAGCATACTGGCATCTACTTGCTGCTGCTTCAATAAGTGGATGATACGTGCCAGGAAATTATCCGTATACCGGATGGAATTGTCGTAGGCATTCATCAGGTTATCTTTGTATTTCACTTCTGCATCTACGGGGAAATCCGGTAAGAAGAAAGCAGCAGTTTCCGGATAACGTTCCCGGTAATTGAAGTGGGATCCATAGGTATGCAATACAATGAACTGTTTCCGATTTCCTTTCTCAAATTCTTTTTCTACCAACATTAACAGTTCGTCATCCGAAGGATTGTATTGGGAATCCTGCGAATCTTCTTTGATAAAATCATAAGTATCCGCTTCCATTCCGAAGAAGTCGATGAAAGAATGATTATACCGCTGGTTTGAGAAGAAGGCTGTCTGGAAACCGGCTTCTTTGAAAGCGGTAATGATGCTTTTCCGATAATAAATGGAATCGAAATTCTGTGCAGAAACAGGAGAAAGCAGCATGGGTACACTCTTGTGCGTAGTATTCGATTCCGTCAGAACATGGCAGAAAGAAGTTACTCCTTCTATTTTAGAAAGTTCAGGGTTCGTATCCCGATCATAGTCGTAAAGGCTCCAGTTCAGGGCGCGGGATGTCTCGCCCACTACCATAATATAAATTTCCCGTCTGTCTTCCGGATGGGAAGGTTGGGCGTTAAAAGTAAAGTTCTCTGATGTGCGGTGATACGTCCTTGTTTGGACATTACGCTGGAATGCGAGTGCTACATTATAACACACGTTGGCAGGATACAAATCCGATTTCAGCTCGTAACGTTTATCCAGTCCATAAGCGGCGCCCAATGAGATAAAGCCGATGAGTAAGGCAATCCATGCCTTTTTCCGTTCCCGACGGATAAATTCCGGAGATAATTTCCGCTTCTTTATAATGGAGATTGCAGCCAGAATCAATGCCGGTATATAAAGAATAATCACACTCACTAATGCCGGAACAAGATTATCCAGCAACTCCATAGCTTCACTCGAATTAGTGGTTACCAGGTTCAGGAACATATCCACAGCTATAATGGACTGTCCGAAGAGATAAAGCAGTACTATCTGGAAGGCTCCGAAGAAGATGAATAAGAAAAGTATCCAGAACATCTTTCCACAGTTTCTCGACAAAGTCATCAATAGATAATAGAAAGCAAATGGCAACAGTACATTACACACTTTTGCCACCACAGGCATCGGCTCTGTAAAACAGAGGATGATATTGGGTGCTATCAGGATCAACAGAAACAGATAGAACAAATGCGCCTGATTTTCCAACCATTTCTTTATGTTTTTAAAAAGCTTCATTGATGTTGAATATAAATCCGGTCTGGCCTTTTCCAAACCCTAAATCTAACCTTACGTTTACTCTCTTTTTGAACTCCCACCGATAACCAAAACCATAATTAGGGAGGATATGTTTAACTTCGAAGCCGGAGAATTTAGGAAATACGGTTCCCGCTCCTGCCCATATAGCTATGCCATTTCGTTTCCAGACGTGCTGACGAAGCTCTATCTGCGCATCCATGGCACATTTATCACGGTAACGCCCTTCGTAATAACCACGCATGGAATAAGAACTTCCCAATGTTGCCATCAATCCCCAAGGTGGATCACCGTAATTCAGCAACGTATGGAATTGTCCAGCCAATACTCCCCCTTTCCACACAGGATGATAATAGCTGGTAGTCAGTTCTGTGCTGCTGAAAGCATATTCATTACCGAGGAATGCGGGACTGAATCGTTGATCTATTCTCAGGTAATAGCCACTATAGGCATTTGTGAGGAAATCCCGTGAATCATAGAGTAATGAGAATCCGAGGCTTATATTGGTAGTCTGGGCTTTCATTCCTTCCCACAGTTCGGGCTTTTCAAAATCGTGGCCGTAGACATAATCAAAGACAGCCATCGGACCGATATAGAAGTTCCGCGCTACACGAGTCATGAAGTCTACCTTTACTTGTGCCTGGAAGCGGTCGTAATCACTTTCATTATCGTCATTAGAACCGTTTTCATATCCTTTTCCCCAATACAGGCTGGGGAACGAATAGAAATAAAGATTGTAATTCAGACGGTATTTGTCTTGTGGAAAGAGATGATTTCCACGTACCCCCAACAAATAGAAACCTACCGTAGATACATCGCCGTATAAAGATACATTAGATGGTGGAAGGATGGTATCATTCAGGTCTGTACGATATAATCCGGCGGCTACCAGGCCGATACCGAACTTGGTGTCACTGGAATAATGAGGTCCTCCGATAACACTGAAGTCAAACTTCTTGTTTTTTTTCTCTTTGTTGGCATCATTAAAATAGTCCAGGAATTTCTTGAAGAAACTTTTCTTTTGTGGCAAAGTGTCAATTACGGATACAGAAGAGTCGACTGAAACATCTGTTCCTGTGGGGCCTTGTGCCCATATATCGGTGGTTATTATCAATAACAGCACCGGCAGTACCCATTTCGTTAGTTTAGCGTCCATGACTATACCTGTAGAAAACTACGTCGGCAAATTTAGTTTTATTTTAATCATATAACAACAATTTTGTGAAGTGTTTTGTTCAAACTTCTTCCATTAAGAAAAAAGGGGGAAGAAATAAGAATTTCAGAACTTTATTCCCATTTTAACGTTATTCTTTTAGAACGAATAACGAACTTCATTATGAAAACAAAAATGGATATCCCCGATAAAGAGGGACGAAAACGGCTTGTGATTGTGGGTGGTGGCTTCGGTGGATTGAAGTTGGCACGCAAATTGAAAAGTGATAAATTCCAGATAGTGTTATTGGACAAGAATAATCATCATATTTTCCAACCCCTACTCTATCAGGTAGCAACCGCCGGTATTGAACCGAGTGCAATTTCTTTTCCTTACCGCAAGATATTTAAAAAGAGAAAACATTTCCATATACGTATTTGTGAGGCGCAACGGGTAATTCCCGAAGATAATATTCTGGAGACTTCCATTGGAACTCTTTCATACGATTATCTGGTTGTCTCTACCGGATGCCGTACCAACTATTTTGGTAACGATGGGCTGTCTCAACGGACGATGGCCCTGAAGAACACTGCAAAAGCTCTGTTTAATCGCAACCAGATTCTGGAAAGTTTTGAAAAAGCACAGAATACCAGCAATCTGGAGACAAGGAAACGTCTCATGACATTTGTCATCGTAGGTGGCGGTGCTACGGGTATAGAACTTTCCGGCGCATTGGCAGAAATGAAGAAATTTGTGCTTCCGCAAGACTATCCCGATCTTGATATGAACCTGATGCGCATTATTCTTGTGGATGGTGCTCCCCGTCTGCTCTCCGCTTTCTCTGAAAAATCTTCGGAAGAAGTGGCAAATTACTTATTAAAACGTGATGTGGAGATCATAACCAGTGTGCAGGTTACAAATTATGAGAATGGAACGATGACTCTGAGTGATAACAGTACCTTGGAAACGATGAACGTCTTTTGGGTTGCAGGTGTACGCGCCAACAGCATAGAGGGCCTTGCGAAGGAAGCCTATGGCCCCGGTAACCGCCTCCTTGTCAATCTCTACAACTGTGTTCAGGGTTATGACAATATTTTTGCCATCGGTGACACTGCACTTATGATTTCCAAGGAATACCCGAAAGGGCATCCGCAAGTAGTTCAACCAGCCATTCAGCAAGCCCGTAATCTGATCCAGAATCTGGATAGAAAGGAACGGGGACTTGAAATGCAACCGTTTGTTTATCACAACAAAGGCTCCATGGCTACCATAGGACGTAATCACGCAGTGGTGGAACTGAAAAACCTTCGTTTCGGTGGTTTCCCCGCATGGGCAGTATGGCTATTCATCCACTTAATGAGCATTGTCGGTGTAAAGAACCGTCTGTTTATCTTCGTAGACTGGATGTGGAGTTACTTTACATACGATCCTTCTTTGAGGGTAATTATAAAACCTTTGCGCAGAGATAAACCATAATGCCTTATTTTTCGTTATATTAAATATAAATGTTTAAAACGAACGACTATGCTTTACAAATTTTTATTCCCGTCTAAACCGGATGGAGCAGCAACGTCTGCTATATTATTAATAGTGAGAATTATATTTGGTGTGTTATTAATGAATCACGGCATCGAAAAGTGGTCTAATTATCAAGAGTTATCCGCTGTATTTCCCGACCCGCTGGGTGTGGGCAGTCCTCTTTCCCTGGGATTAGCCATATTCGGTGAATTGGCTTGTTCTATGGCATTTATCATTGGTTTCCTTTACCGTCTGGCAATGCTGCCGATGATATTTACAATGGGAATGGCATTCTTTGTCATTCATGGAAACGATCCGTTTGCGGTCAAAGAACTGGCTTTCATATATCTGGTGGTATACGTACTGATGTATATTATCGGTCCCGGAAAGTTTGCCGTAGACCACTGGCTGGGTAAGGCTTTGACTCCCAAAAAGCCTTAATTTTACCGGGGCTGTTTAACTGAAAATTTGTTTTTTGTCTCTTATTTAAGTGTATTTTTCACAAAAAGCACTTATATTTGCCCGAAGAAAAAGAGCAAAGAGTTAAATCAATAAACTCAGTAAAACAAAAGAAAGTAATTATGAAAAAGAGTAATTTGAATTTGGCTGCAACCGTGATGATTTGTGGCGCATTTCTTTTCAGTTCTTGTATCGGTTCTTTCGGCCTGCACAGTAAATTGGTGAATTGGAACCAAAGTATCGGTACAAAGTTTGTTAATGAGCTTGTTTATCTGGCTTGCAACATTATCCCCGTATATCCTGTTTGCTATCTGGCAGATGCGTTGGTAATCAACTCCATTGAATTCTGGAGCGGTTCCAATCCGATGGCTAACGTGGGTGATGTGAAGAAAGTGAAAGGTGAAAACGGAAACTATCTCGTAAAAACATTGGAGAACGGTTACTCTATCACAAAAGAAGGTGAAACCACTGCTATGGAGCTGGTTTACGACAAAGAATTGAACACTTGGAATGTGGTTGCAGAAGGTGTTAGCACTGAATTGCTGCAAATGAACGGTGATGGTACTGCACAGATGTATCTGCCGAATGGTGAAGCAATGAATGTGACATTGGATGCACAAGGCGTAGCAGCTGCTCGTCAGGCAACGATGATCAACACTTATTACGCTGCACGCTAATTAAGAAAAGAGCTTGAATATGCGGGCGGATGAGCAATCATTCGCCCGTTGCTTTTTATACCCCTCCCGATTTTTTTAGAATGGGTAACCTACTGCAAAATGGAAAGCAAAGTCACGTCCGAAGTCAGGACGCAGAATGGGATAACGATCCTTTCCCTTTTCAGGGTTAATAGCCTTCATACCACCATCAAAGCGAAGTACAAAGAAATCCAGATCCAGACGTAATCCCACACCGTAAGCTACGGCTATTTGCTTATAAAACTGGTCGAACTTGAATTTACCCCCCGGCTGATCCTGATATTCACGAATCGTCCAAATATTTCCCGCATCTACAAACAAAGCACCTCTGAACTTCCAGAATAAACGTGTGCGGTATTCTATACTGGCATCCAGCTTGATGTCACCCGACTGGTTCATGAAGTTACCTTTTTCATCGGAGAAAGTACCGGGACCGAGACTACGTACCGACCATCCGCGTACACTGTTTGCTCCACCCGAAAAATAACGTTTCTCGAAAGGAATCATCCGTGCGTTTCCGTAAGGAATGGCAATGCCTCCCCCAATATGAAATGCAATGGAGTTACGGTTATCGATGACGATATTTTTGGCAAAGTCCAGGTCGCCCTTTATATATTGTGCATACGGAATATTCAAGATAGTGTATTCATCCTGATCATTTTTCTTTAAATTGCTCATTTTAGAAAGCACATACAAGAGATTTCCCGCAGACTCAAAGTTGAAACGTATACTATAAGAATTACCAATCACTGCATTGTTCATCAATGCTTGTCCTGCGCTGTTATAGATATAGCTGTACCCGGTACGGACAATCAAACGGTCTTTATAGTTATACTCCAGCAGATAGTTCTTCTCATCGTTCAGGAAATTGTTTTTAAACTCGGGTTCTATCCACGGCATATACAAATAGTTGATGTCCAGCAAGTCTATACGATGCTGCGAACGCTGTCGCTGCAAACCCCATTTATAACTCCATGAACCGGATGCAACGATGCGTGTAAACTCGGGACGCATCTGATAATTATATTGCAGCCCGAATTCCGTGGTTGCTCTTATCCTCCGCTTGAAGTCATTGGATATGAACGGAAACATGAAGCGGGGAAAGTTTATACTGGTTTCCACACCAAGTTCCGTATAGTTGTCATTCTTATACCCTAAACCGGAAACAGCTTCGTAAGCTCCGCGAAGCTTAACCAGGAAAGTTTCGGAACCTCTGAATACATTGCGATTCTGAAAAGATACAGATGCCGCGGCACCCAAATCACCCGCAGAGTTCGTTCCCTCCAGTTCGAAGGATACAGACTGATGTTTGTTCTTCGTCAGCATAACATAGGCATTCAGCTTTGCGCTATCACTTACCTGTGTTTCGAAGAAACGTACATTGGTATATTTCAATACCGGCAGACGTCCGAAGTTGGAGTAAGTGCGCTGCACATCCTGTTCGTTGTAAAGATCTCCCGGAGTTATCCGCAGATTATCAGTCAATACTTTAGGACGCAGGTACAATTTATCCTTATAATATATGGGAAATCCTTTATAGTGTATCGAATCATTGATTTCCACACTACTGAGAGCTGAAGATTGCAGGACGTCATAGTCCGCAATGAAATTCACTTTATTAATCGTATACTGTGGATGGTCCTGCAATTCAGCACCGGAATGCTGTCTGTATCGTGCCAGATGCAAGGTCAGATCCACCTGATAAGTGCCACGTACCGTATCTGCCGTATAAGAAATATAATCTTTATTGAATTTATAATAACCGTTGCGAAGCAGGTTACCCGTGATCCGTTGACGTTCACTGTCCAGTATGTTGGCATTGAAGTACATACCTTCGGATAAATAGGTCGATGCAGAATCTTTCTGCATATATTCCCAGATTTTTTCATCCTGAACATCATATTTCAGGCTACGGACAATATACGGCTCTCCGGTGTTTACTTTATAAGCCAGTTTTACCTTTTTCTTCTTGATTTTGGGAATGTACTCTACGGTAGCACCCATGTACCCCATATTCTGAACGGCTTTCGTCATTTCCTCCCGTGAACGTTCAGTTTCTTCCTTACTATAGATAACAGGGGCATCTCCCAGCCTGCGTAAAGCCCGGTTCACCCAACGGGTAGAATCACGTCCCGACCAGTTGTAAACATACAACTGGGTTTTAATCAGACTAAACCATTTGGAGTTCGGATTTTGCCGCACATATATGGACAAATTAGAAGGCTTCACATTTTTATTATCAGTATGTATGCGCACTTCATCCAGCAAGTATGAACCATCCGGCACATATTTGGTGGTCGAGCAGGAAGCTAATGTAAGTATGGCAGCAGTAAGTAGTGCGTAGTGGAAGCCTTTCTTCATACCAGAATTAATAAATTGCGCATAATTGACTACAAATATAAATCTATTTTTTCTTTTCCGAAATAAAAAACCGGATGAAGTGTGTTCCGTTTTTTGATTATATAGAAATAATCACGTACTTTTGCCAAACGATAACATTTAAGCTATGGCACTGAGCAAAAACCGCATCAAATATATCCACTCGTTGGAGCTGAAGAAGAATCGTAAAACAGAAAAAGTCTTTCTGGCAGAGGGGCCTAAACTGGTAGGCGATTTGTTAGGACATTTTCCCTGCCGCTTTCTGGCGGCTACGCCCGAATGGTTATCGCAACATCCCAAACTTCCGGTAGAAGATGTTTCGGAAGTGTCTGATGAAGACCTTTCCCGTGCCAGCTTATTGAAAACTCCCCAGCAAGTACTTGCCGTATTCGAGCAGCCGGAATATGAAACGGATGCTTCCGTCATCAGCCATTCGCTTTGTCTGGCGCTGGACGACGTACAAGATCCAGGAAATCTGGGCACTATCATTCGCCTGGCAGACTGGTTTGGAATAGAGCATATCTTCTGTTCCCCGAACACCGTAGATGTATATAATCCAAAGACGGTTCAAGCCACCATGGGAGGCATTGCCCGTGTGAAACTGCACTATACTCCCCTGCCCGACCTCATTCAAAGCCTGAAGGATATACCTGTTTACGGCACTTTCCTCGATGGAGAAAATATGTACACACAGAAATTATCATCCAACGGATTGATTGTGATGGGTAATGAAGGCAACGGAATCGGGAAAGAAGTGGAGCAACTCATTAACCGCAAACTTTATATTCCCAATTATCCCGCAGAGAGGGAAACGTCCGAGTCACTGAATGTGGCAATTGCTACCGCAGTGGTCTGTGCCGAGTTCCGCCGACAGGCTGCATCGTTGTAAAATCGAAAGGATAAAATAGATAAGCACTTATTCCGGAAGGAAACGTTTCTTGGCAGAAAACTTCCGGAAGTTCCTCTAATACTTCATTTGATTTCTGAAATATACCGGAGTACCCTTTGGAAATATCTTCTTTATTATCCAATAAAGCAATGACTCCGGGAAACCATTCCACTCCTTCAATCTCTTCTGTCAAAGGAAAGGCGGACACGACTCGTCCTTCTTCCACCCCTACCACATATTGTTTGAGATAACCATATCCGGGCAGAAAAATAAAATGTGAAGCGAATCGTTTGATCATCAGGGCTTATCTTTACGGATTTGAAGGCGTTCCGGCTTGTCCGCCTTCTTCAGTGTAGGGTCTGAAGACGGACGAGGACGGGCAGCATCACGCCTGCGCGGATTGTCGTTTATCTTCTCTTCCACAGGTTTGAATTCCTCTTTCTTGAGTTCCTGAGGTTCTATTTTCTCTGTCTTAACAGAATCTTCCTGAATAGAATCATTCTTAGCAAACGACAGTGTATCCGTAGCATGATAACGCATCAGCGAAATGCGATCGGTCAGTAATGTGCGGGTAGCTTGTGCTGCGGGATAATAGATATATCCACGTATCTCACGGATTTCTCCCAGCGTATCGGCAAAGAGGGAAACTGTTTCCATACCCGATTTGTATACTTTCTGAATATCGCTGATGATGCTGTCCTTATAGACAATCTGCATAGCCATGACAGGAGCATATAGGGAATCAGGCGCACCGTTATGGAAGCGGAAACGTACGTTCCATCGCAAAGTATCGCAGTCTTTAAAGTTAGTATCCGAGGGTAAGACGAAAGTTATCTTGTTGTCCATCGGCATACCTGTCAGCTGATAGATACGTTGCCATGCCCATACATCAATACTATCACCCGGAAGACTTTCCTTCGGCTTATTGTCACGTATAGCGATTAAATTATTGACAACATCCCGCTCCGCTTTCAGCCTTGCGTTTACTTTCTCATAGATCTTGGTGAGTACTTCCGGATTACGCGTGAACCAAACCATTGAGGAATCAAATTCGGCTTGCGTAATTCCGTGCTTTTTAAACACCGATTCAATGTACAACACCCTTTTATAGCCATCGGTATAAGGGACTTCTTCCCCCATAGCCTTTGCTATATGGTAGTCATAAAGCACATTTTCCATCTTAGCATCCGATAGAACCACCTTCGGTCTTTTCACCTGACAGGCTGTCAAACAAGATGCTAACAGGAATATGCTAAACCATTGAATTCGACGCAGACCTTTCATGATTTCTTTATTGCATGATAAGAGTCATTCAAATATTTGCTGTAAAATAATAACAGGGCAATAATACCACAACTGATAGCGGCATCGGCAAGATTAAATATCGGGCTGAAGAATATGAAATGATCCCCACCTACCAACGGCATCCATTGAGGCCAGTTCGTATCAATGATAGGGAAATAGAACATATCCACCACCTTTCCGTAGAACAAAGGAGCATATCCTCCGCCTTCCGGCAAGAATGAAGCTATCTGCGAATGCGTACTCTCATTGAACAACACACCGTAGAATACACTATCGATGATGTTACCCAACGCTCCCGTAAGAATCAGAGATACGCATACGATATAGCCTGTCTTCAAGCCCTGCTTGATTATTCTCGTTAAATACCACCCTATCGCTCCTACGGCAACAATACGGAACAAGGTAAGGAATAACTTACCGAATATCTCCATACCGAACGCCATACCGTTATTCTCGGTAAAGTAAATATAAAACCATGTAGGCGGTTCTGCATCTACCATGCCCAGCTTCTCATAAAGCCATTTTATGGCGTTTTCGCTCTGATGCCAATACATGTGAGTCTTGACATAGATCTTGATTATCTGGTCAGCAATTAATACCGAGAAAATAACGAGCAGCGCAATGCGACCTTTCGTGAGGTATTTGTTCATCCTTACTTCTTACCGTTATTTTTGGCCTCAATGCTCAGTGTAGCATGGGGCACAGCGCGCAAACGTTCGGCAGGAATCAACTTACCTGTTTCACGGCAAATACCATACGTTTTATTCTCGATGCGTACCAGTGCGGCTTGCAAACCCTGGATAAACTTCAACTGACGTTGAGCCAGGCGTGTCGTTTCTTCTTTGGACAAGGTGTTGGCACCTTCTTCCAAAACTTTGTACGTAGGAGACGTATCGTCGGTATCATTACCATCGGCTCCGGTTAAACTGGCTTTCAGCAATTCGTAATCGCGTTGTGCCAATTCTAACTTCTCATTAATAATGGCGCGGAATTCTTCCAATTCAGCATCCGAGTATCTTGTTTTTTCTGCCATAACTTTACGTGTTAAATCGTTAGTATTATTATTCTTTTACAACGCTTACGTACAGGGAGAAATCGTCAAAGTTAAGTTCCGTGCCGTTTTCCACCTCATCGGTCAGCGTCAGTGAGGTTCCTAAAACCTGGTTACAAATATAGTCTTTATATTCGTTTACCGCATCATCTGTTTGCTGATTTTTTGATAATGTAATCTTTATTTTGTCCGTTATCTCCAAACCGCTTGACTTGCGGATATTCTGAATACGGTTAACCAGCTCACGGGCAACGCCTTCCTGGCGAAGTTCTTCTGTAACGGTTACATCCAGGGCAACAGTCAGCTTTCCTTCGTTGGCAACCAGCCATCCCGGAATGTCTTCACTGAAGATTTCTACGTCAGCGGCTTCCACAACCACATCCGCACCATCCAGTTGCAAAGTATAAGAACCGTTCTTTTCCAGTTCGGCGATAGCTTCCTGTGACATTTCTGCTACAGCGGCAGCTACGGCTTTCATCTGTTTGCCGAATTTCGGTCCCATCTTCTTGAAGTCACATTTCACTTTCTTCACCAACACACCGGCGGCACCGTCTACGAACTTGATATCCTTCACGTTCACTTCGCTCATGATAAGAGCTTTTACTGCTTCGATGTGGGCACGTTGTTCCTCGTCCACTACCGGTATCATGATACATTGCAGCGGCTGGCGTACTTTGATGTTCACCTTGCGGCGCAAAGCCAATACCATAGAAGTTACGTCCTGTGCCATTTGCATACGGGCTTCCAGTTCTCTGTCTATCATTTCCTCGTTATATTCGGGGAATTTAGCCAGGTGTACGGATACCACGTTGTCGCGTCCTGTTGCGGTAACCAAGTCCATATAGAGCTTGTCGGCATAGAACGGAGCGATGGGCGACATCAGTTTGACAACGGTTTCCAGACAAGTGTACAGAGTCTGGTATGCAGATAACTTATCCTGCGTAAATTCACCACCCCAGAAACGTTTACGGTTCAGACGAACGTACCAGTTGGAGAGGTTGTCGTTTACGAAGTCGGATATCAGACGTCCGGCCTTTGTCGGCTCGTATTCGCTGTAGCAAGTATCCACTTCTTTCACCAGTGTATTCAGTACAGAGAGTATCCAACGGTCGATTTCAGGACGTTCAGCCATCGGCACGTCAGCTTCCTTGTATTCAAATCCGTCCACATTGGCGTAGAGGGAGAAGAAAGAATATGTATTATATAAGGTACCGAAGAATTTACGACGAACTTCCTCGATGCCGTCTACGTCGAATTTCAGGTTATCCCACGGAGAAGAGTTGGTGATCATATACCAGCGCAAGGGGTCAGATCCGTATTTCTCGATAGTCGAAAAGGGATCTACGCCATTGCCCAGACGTTTGGACATCTTGTTACCATTCTTATCAAGTACCAATCCGTTAGAGATAACAGCCTTGTAAGAGATGGTATCGAATACCATTGAAGCGATTGCATGGAGTGTAAAGAACCAACCGCGAGTCTGATCCACACCTTCGGCGATAAAGTCGGCAGGGTAAACCTGATGGCTATCCAGCAGTTCTTTGTTCTCGAACGGATAGTGGATTTGTGCATACGGCATAGCTCCGGAATCGAACCATACGTCTATCAGGTCCGCTTCACGCTTCATGGGCTTGCCGTCTTTCGATACGAGGATGATGTCATCCACATACGGACGGTGCAAGTCTATCTTATCATAATTTTCTCCATTGTACTCTCCGGGTACGAAACCTTTATCCTTATAAGGATTAGACTTCATGAATCCGGCAGCTACGGATTTCTCTATTTCATTATAAAGCTCTTCAACAGAACCGATGCAGATTTCCTCGCTATTGTCTTCCGTACGCCAGATAGGCAGCGGAGTACCCCAGTAACGTGAACGGCTCAGATTCCAGTCATTCAGATTTTCCAGCCACTTGCCAAAACGTCCCGTACCAGTGCTTTCCGGTTTCCAGTTGATCGTCTTATTCAGCTCAATCATGCGGTCTTTGCAAGCGGTAGAGCGGATGAACCAGCTATCCAACGGATAATACAATACCGGTTTGTCCGTACGCCAGCAGTGCGGATAATTGTGCACATGCTTCTCTATCTTGAACGCTTGGTTATTGGCTTTCATCATCATGCAGAGACTTACGTCCAGACTTTCGTCCTGATCTGTTAGATTCGGATCGTAATCGTTCTTCACGAAACGGCCTGCATATTCCTTATATAAATCTACGTTTACGCGCTCTTTCACGAAGTTCTCGTCCAGTTCGTCCAATTTATAGAACTTACCGGTCAGGTCCACCATCGGGCGGAGTTCGCCTTTTTTATTGATGAGTTGCAACGGCGGAACACCGGCAGCTTTTGCTACCTGGGCATCGTCCGCACCGAATGTCGGAGCGATATGTACGATACCTGTACCGTCTTCCGTAGTCACATAGTCACCTAAGATTACGCGGAATGCACCTTCACCCGGATTCACCCAAGGTATCAGTTGTTCATATTCCATACCTACAAGTTCCGGACCTTTATATTCTCCTATAACTTTGAACGGTATCAGTTTGTCTCCCGGTTTGTAATCTTCCAGAGCAATGTCTTCCGCTTTCTTATTGAAATGCGTGTAGAGCAAAGCTTTGGCAAGTACAACGGTGATTTTCTCTCCGGTGTATCCGTTGTAGCTTTGTACGGCTACATAGTCTATCTTCGGGCCTACGCAAAGCGCAGTATTCGAAGGTAATGTCCACGGAGTGGTGGTCCATGCAATGAAATACGGAGTTCCCCACTCTGCCATTTCCGGCTTCGGGTTCTTCATCTTAAACTGTGCCACGCAGGTCACATCCTTCACGTCGCGGTAGCAACCGGGCTGGTTCAATTCGTGTGAGCTCAGTCCTGTTCCGGCAGCGGGAGAATACGGCTGTATGGTGTATCCTTTATAAAGATACCCTTTTGTATAGAGTTGCTTCAACAGCCACCACAATGTTTCGATGTAGCGGTTGTCGTAGGTGATATAAGGATCGGTCATGTCTACCCAATACCCCATCTTGTGAGTCAGATCTTCCCATTCTTTGGTGTACTTCATCACATCTTTGCGGCAGGCAGCGTTATAGTCGGCTACGGAGATCGTTTTACCTATATCTTCCTTGGTGATGCCCATTGCTTTTTCCACACCCAGTTCCACAGGAAGTCCGTGTGTGTCCCAGCCGGCTTTACGTTTCACCAGGAAACCCTTCATGGTTTTGTAACGGCAGAAAATATCTTTGATGGAGCGAGCCATTACGTGGTGAATGCCCGGCATACCGTTGGCAGAGGGCGGTCCTTCATAAAAAACGAAAGAAGGACAGCCTTCACGTTCTGTCATACTCTTGGCGAAAACCTGGTTCTCGTCCCATTTCTTCAACACTTCCGCGTTTACCTTTGAGAGGTCGAACTGCGAATATTCGGCAAACTTCTTACCCATCTTATTTGCAATTTAACTATTTACAATTTAACGATCAAGGGGGTACTTTGAGACGTGCTAAAGCGACCCTCCTTATTTTAAGGGTGCAAAGTTACAAAAAAGTTAGAGAAAAGATATTATTGAATAGAAAAAAACTATTTTTGCCTGTCGTAATTGATTATTCACCAAAACATCTAAAATAATAGTATGGACAAAGATCTAAAAAAGGTTGTGGTGCTCCTGGCACACCCCAACATGGAAAACTCACAAGCCAATAAAGCCCTGTTTGATGCCATAAAGGATATAGAAGATGTGGCTGTTTTTAATTTATACGAGATGCCGGATGAGGATATCCTCAATATGGATGCATGGAGCCGGATTATATCTCATGCCAATGCAGTGGTATATCAATTTCCATTTTATTGGATGTCGGCACCATCTTTATTAAAGAAATGGCAGGACGGGATATTTACCTATTTGGCAAAAACTCCGGCAGTAGCCGGTAAACCTTTGTTGGTTGTTACCACTACCGGTTCTGAATTTGAAGCGTACCGAAGTGGAGGAAGAAATCGCTTCACGGTGGATGAACTTTTGCGTCCTTATCAGGGTGGTGCTGTGCATGCAGGGATGGTATGGCAGACTCCTTTCGTGGTGTATGGTATGGGAACACCCGATGCGGAAAAGAATATTGCCCTGGCAGCGGATCTTTATAAAAAACGGGTGATGGCACTTATCGGGAAAAACAAATCGGAAGATAGCTGGTAAAGTGTAAAGTATCGGTTGAAACACTTGATTTTGCCTTTACAATGTCGTATATTTGTAGACGTTTTAAGCTAAGTTTTATTATAAACCTAAACCCTTGGTGAAATGGCAAAAGTTATTCTTTCTTTTTAGAGCACTTCTGGATGGTGCATTAATTTGACAAATATTTCATCTAAAGCAGGCTGTCTGCCGGATACCTATGGGTGATTTATTCGGTAACAAATTAAATCGATTATAGTTATTTCAGACGTTTCGTTTTTGGAATAATAATAGGCAAAAAAGAAGATAAGGTGGTATTTCCTCACAAGGATTTGCCACCTTTTTTGTTGATATATATTCAGATTGGGATTGAAAGCATATTTCTGTGCTGTTAATAAGCATTGGATACATTCTTAAAAAACGTTCTGATTATTCTTTAAAAACGTTGTTTGCGGTTATTAATGAGTTATTTTAGGTGTCATGATTTCAGAGCTTTTTATGGACTTAATTCATTCCTCTAAAAGAAATCATTTAATTAAGAAATGCGTAGGAAAAAAGAAATAGTTTTTTCAAGAGAATATTGGTAGTTTATTTATTAACGTCAGTTTACCTCGTTCATGGTAAAAACAAGTTCCAGTTATAATCTTTTTCTGATTGAAATTTGTCCTTTCCCTGTCATATCCGTAACTTTGTAAATCAAAGAACCCGATATGAATCAGGAATTACTAGAACGAACACTAAAGAACCGCCGGATAGAACTGACGAATCAGGAGAAAAAGGATTATTATCCTAAAGAGAATCTTTTTATTCTCTTGTTTGCTTCTGCTATCGTACTGCTAATGCCATTGATGGCAAGGCTCAAGGGGGAGATTATAGAAACGGAGTTTTTATGGTTTTCCGTATTGTTTCCTGCCGTCTCTGTTACGGTCATTTACATCACTTATTGGAATAAGAAGAATACGCTCAAACTGCATTACATCAACACAGCTCTTACTCCGCAAGAACAGCAAAATGTATTGATGCGACTGGCAAAGGAAAATCGCTGGAAAATAATTCTGTGCAATAAGCGACAATTTGTAGCGGATGATATGTGTATGCGTTGGCATGTACGTGTTGTCGTCATTTTCGGAAATCCGCACATGGCTTATAATAGCCGTTGTAATCCTACTAATAATCGTTGGCACGCTTCCGGTGGCAGGAATTGGGATAATCTGGAAATGATTCGCCAAGCTATCGAAAAAGAATGGGCAATTAAAAATAAGAACTAAAAATACTCTGCTGTTGTCTCAGGATATCGCAATTCTTGTATGAATTCTTAAAATGAGAGTAGATGATTATCACAATATCCTCTTTTTTTTGTATCATTGCAAACATAATTCTCTAAAGAACATACTATTATGAAAACTAGATTTTTATTATTTGCCGTATTTCTATTGGTGTGCAGCACTGCATTCAGTCAGGACAGTGATAATGCGAAGTATATTGAAGTAACCGGAACTTCGGAAATAACCCTTGTACCCGACGAGATTCATTATCTTATCGAGATTAAAGAATATTGGGAAGAGGAATTTGACGGAAAGTCCAAACCGGAGAATTATCGGACTAAAGTGCCATTGATCGGAATAGAGAGAAATTTAAGAGCTGCCTTGCGAAAGATTGGGATTCCGGAAGACGCCATCCGTACACAAGAGGTAGGTGATTATTGGCGTGAACGCGGATTTGAATTCCTGGTATCTAAACGGTTTGATATTACGTTGACCGATTTTAGTCAGATTGATGAGATTCTAAAGGTTATTGATACGAAAGGAATCAGTTACATGCGCATCGGAGAACTGAAGAGTAAAGATATGCAGGTTTATCGGCAACAAGGTAAGATAGAGGCACTGAAAGCAGCACAAAAGAAAGCAGGATATTTGGTGGAAGCATTAGGCAAACGCTTGGGAGATGTCATCCGCATTGTCGAACCGCAGGAAAGTGCAGGTTATCCCCGGTATTTTGCAGCTCAGAGCAATGTGAGTTCATCACAGTCAGAAGCTTACGATGCTTTCCGTACGATAAAACTGAATTATTCGATGCTGGTGAGATTCGAGATAAAGTAGAAATAAAAAGATTTATTTCTTTTGTTACTGTAGCATTAAAGTGTAACTTTGTACAAAACGTTATGTTATGGGAAAAGTAAAAGAGCCAGCTGCAACTTACTATAGCCGTCCGATGCTGAATGCCTTGCGCAATCACATAAAAGACAGAATAGAACAAATGGACGATGCCGTGCTATTGTCTAAAATCAGCAGCATGCTCGATAAAGATGAGGAAAGCTTTGAGGAGCGTTATCAACGTGCCAAAGAATTTGCATATACACATCTTGACAGGGAATTTGCAGAAGAACTTGAAAAAGAGAATTTTCTGATAGGCAAACCTATACCCTGCCAATATACTGATGAGGAATTTGAAAAAGAATCAAAACAGTCAGAAGCAAGCGGTATTGCTACTGATGAAGAAGTAAAAGCCGCTTTCAATTTATGGCTGAACTTAAAGTAATCTGGACAAAGCGGGCACTTGCCGTATTTCAAAAGACTGCATATTGGTATGCTGCAAATCTGGGAATACAATTCGCTGTCACCTTTGCAAAGAATGTAGATGAAGCGATGCACAAGATTTTATTAATGCCCACTGTTGGCCAGCTCGAAAAACGTGGAAAAGACAAGGAATATAGGTCTATTCTATCTCATCCTCTATGTAGAATTTATTATTGGTACAATAATACGGAAATACATATTGTCAGGCTACGTTTTAATAAAATGAATAAATAATCCGATTGTTTTATTTTTTCATCCTTACCTCATACAAGTCGTTTCTCCTGTCTTTCAGATTACGCACACTGCCGTAAGTATGCAATTCATTCAATAAATCCAGATCCACATCGGATACCAGTATCATTTCTGTATTCGGTGTGGCTTCTGCACGCTTGCCATCCGTCGGGAATGCAAAGTCGCAGGGAGTAAATACACCTGACTGTGCATACTGAATATCCATATTGTGCACACGCGGAAGATTGCCTACACTACCGGCAATGACAACGAAGCATTCATTTTCGATGGCACGGGCATGGGCGCATACCTTTACACGCGAGTAAGCATTTTGCGTATCCGTCAGGAAAGGAACGAATAAAATCTGCATACCCTGGTCTGCCATAATACGGGATAATTCCGGAAATTCCACATCATAGCAAATCAGTACGCCGATCTTAGCACAGTCCGTATCAAATGTCTGCAAAGCCTTTCCGCCACTTAATCCCCAGCTTTTTATTTCATCGGGTGTGACGTGCAACTTCTCATACATCTCAAAACTACCATCGCGGCGACAAAGGAAACCTACATTATACAAAAGTCCATCCTCTTTAATGAGCGGCATGCTACCTGTAATGATATTGATGTTGTAACTGATAGCCAACTTTACAAATCGTTCTCTAATTTCCTCTGTATAAGCCGCCAGTCCGCGAATGGCCTGTGACTCCCCTTCATTATTGAATTTTGCCATCAGCGGGGCATTGAAGTATTCGGGGAAAAGAATGAAGTCACTCTTATAATCGGATACGGCATCCACAAAGAATTCTACCTGTTCAAACAGGTCATCCAGTGTCTGATAGCTACGCATCTGCCACTGCACCAATCCTACGCGCACGGTTGTTTTCGGTGCAATATATTCTTCTGTAGGTTCCTGATAGTAAATGTTATCCCATTGCAACAGACAAGCATAATGCCTAGATTCCTCGTCATTCGGCAGATAATTGCGCATCACCTTGCGTACGTGGAAGTCATTGGAAAGTTGAAAGGTCAATACAGGGTCGAATATTTCTTTCTGCTTTACCTTATCTATATACTCTTTCGGACGAATCTGATCCGAATACTTATAATAGTTGGGAATACGCCCGCCGAACATAATAGCTTTCAGGTTCAGAGTTTCGCAAAGCTCCTTGCGGTATTCGTACATACGGCGTGCCAGGCGAAGTCCACGGTATTGGGGATGAATAAAGACTTCAATACCATATAATATATTGCCTTTAGGGTTATGGGTATTGAAGGTTTCTTTACCCGTCACCTGTGCGTAAGTATGATCGTTCTTCACATCATCGTAATTCACAATGATGGAAAGGGCGCAGCCGACAATCTTTTCGTCTACCACGGTTACAATCTGTCCTTCGGGGAAAATTCGGATGAGTTTTTCAATTTGTTTGTGTGTCCAAAACACATCGCTGCCATCCGTATATACACGGGTGAATGACTGCGCCAGTTGCTCGTAGTCTTCTATCTGTAAATTACGCAACTGTACTTTGTTGATTTTCAATGAGTCCATAATGTCTCTTTTTTATACCAAAAGTTAAATCCGCTGCAAAGGTACGGTTTAAACTTATACATTGTCTCCCGGAATGCACATTTTTGTGAGAGACTGATTTTGCAATAAAAAAAGAAATGAGGATTTAACACTTTAGGAATAAGAGTATTTTGCTTTTTTTATACTTTTGCATCGTTTTCCACAACTTTCAGTTTATTTCTTACTTAAATTTTAAAAATCATGGCTAAAAGATGTTATTCCTGGTTGTGCTTTTGTTTTCCCTTACAGGAATGCTCAAGGCACAGGTAACTACTGCCGGAATGAGTGGTAAAGTGATGGCTGACGAAGAATCTGTCATCGGCGCTACGGTTGTAGCCGTACACGAACCTTCCGGAACCAGTTACGGTACTGTTACCAATGTAGACGGACGTTTCAGTCTGCAAGGTATGCGCTCCGGTGGTCCTTACAAGGTGACGGTATCTTACATCGGTTATCAAACGGCAATCTATACAGGTATCCAGCTGCAACTGGGTGAAACTTATTCATTGAATGTAACCCTGCACGAAGCTTCGGAATTATTGGGAGAAATCACTATTACGGCCAGTAAGTCAAAGTTCAGTGCTGAAAAAACGGGAGCTACTACCAATATTTCTTCTGAACAGCTCACCACATTGCCCAGCATTAACCGCAGTATCAGCGACTTTACCCGCATTTCCCCGTATGCTTCAGGAAACTCCTTTGGCGGCCGTGACGGACGTTCCAATACGTTCACGGTAGACGGTGCGAATATGAATAACAACTTCGGTCTGTCGTCTGATTTGCCCGGAGGTGGAAATCCTATTTCGCTGGATGCCATTGATGAAGTGCAGGTAGTGATTGCCCCATACGATGTACGTCAGGCAAACTTTATCGGTGCAGGTATCAATGCCATTACGAAATCGGGTACAAACGCTTACAGAGGTAGCGCTTATATGTACTTCAACAATGAAGTGATGCGCGGTAACAAAATTGGCGATACTGATTTCGGTGTGCGTGCCGAAGAGTCCAAGACTGTTTACGGTGCTACATTGGGCGGTCCTATCATTAAAGACAAGCTGTTCTTCTTTGCAAATGTAGAGTATGAAAAGAGTCCGCAGCAAGTAATTACATGGCGTGCGGCAAGAGAAGGAGAAGCCCCGAATAACTCCACTATTTCACGCACTACGGAAGCAGATCTGGCGGAATTCTCCCAGATTCTGAAAGACAAATACGGATACAATACCGGTTCATTCACAGATTTCCCAGCCGATGTCACTAACCTGAAATTATTGGGCCGTATTGACTGGAATATCAATCAGGGAAATAAGTTGAGCGTACGCTATAACTTTACCAATAATAAAACCTGGAACGCACCCAATGGCAGTTCGGGAAATACTGGTTATCGTTTGGCATACAACCGTGTTTCGGCCTACTCCATGTCTTATGCAAACTCTTGCTATTCTTTGCAGAACATTGTAAACTCGGCTACTGCCGAATTGAACAGCCGTTTCTCTTCCAACGTTTCCAATCAGCTGTTGTTTACATACAGTGACATGAAAGATGAACGCGATACGAACTCCAGCCCCTTCCCTTTCATTGATATTATGGCCGGATACTACGAAAACGGTAATCAGATATTAGAGCCTTACATGACTGCCGGTTACGAATTGTTTACCTATAACAACCTGGTGAAAAATACGGTTATGACTATTGTGGATAACTTCACCTATTACCTGGGAGCTCATAAATTAACGGCAGGTATCAGCTACGAACGTCAGAAAGCCGGAAACTCATACATGCGCAACGGAACCGGATATTATCGTTATTCCAGCTTCGAGGATTTCAAAAATGGAGCTGCACCCGAATCGTTTGCCTTGGCTTATGGGTACAATGGTAATACAAAACCTTCTGCGGACGTGAAATTCGGTCAGTTGGGTGTTTATCTGCAAGATGAATGGAACATACGCGATAACTTTAAATTGACTGCCGGTATACGTATGGATAATCTCAGCTTCCTGAATGATATTATGCGTAATCAGGCTATCTATAATCTGGACTTCAACGGTATGCATATTGATACGGGTGCATGGCCCGATAGCAAACTGCAATTCTCACCGCGTGTAGGTTTCACCTGGGATGTGTTCAATGATAAGACATTAAAAGTGCGTGGTGGATCAGGATTCTTCACCGGACGTATTCCTTTGGTGTTCTTTACCAATATGCCTACCAACTCGGGTATGATTCAAAATCTGGTAAGTATTACGACCAGATATAAGGATGGTGTTGTAACCAGTCGCGATCCCCGCCTGGATTTGCTGAAAGGTACTATGATAACGGATGTAAACCAGATGATTTCCACATTGGGACTTCCTGCCACCATCAGTCCGGAAGAAGGTGTATTGCCAAGCTCCATAGTGGGCATCGATCCGGACTTCAAGATGCCGCAAGTCTGGAAAACCTCATTAGCTTTGGATTACCAGCTGCCTGTATCTTTCCCGCTGACGGTTACACTGGAAGGAATGTTCTCTAAGGATATCAATGCGGTGCGCCAATACAACTACAACGTACAGGCTCCGGATAAAGATACATGGTCACGTTTTAACGGACCGGATGATCGTTACATCTATCCTGAAAACTTCCTGCAACACACGAATATTAGTAGCGCGAATGTATTAACAAACACTTCTAAAGGTTGGGGATGGACAGGTAACATTACCGTAATGGCAGAACCCGCCAAGAATGTAAATATTATGGCAGCCTATACTCATACCGAATCAAAGGAAATCAGTGGTATGCCCGGTTCGGATGCTAACTCCGCCTGGACAAACGTTCCATCCATTAACGGACCGAACAGCTCGGGACTCATGCGTTCGCAATATGTCACTCCCAACCGTGTAGTTGCTTCCATTAACTGGCGCGTACACTTAAATAAGAAAACATCTTCAAATTTCAGCCTCTTTTATAGCGGATATTCATCCAGTGGCTATAGCTTTATGTACTCTAATGATATGAATGGCGATGGCGTAACCAATGACCTTATTTACATTCCGAAGACTAAAGATGAAATCAAGTTCACGAGTGCCGAAGATGCAGATGCTTTCTGGAAGTTCGTGAGTCAAGACCCTTATCTGAAGAAGCATAAAGGCGAATATGCCGAAGCTTATTCTGCACGTGCTCCCTGGGTACACCGCTTTGATTTCCGTTGGAGTCGCGACTTCTTCGTGAAGATTGGCAAAACTAAGAATACGCTGCAACTCAGCCTGGATATCCTGAATATAGGTAACTTGCTGAACAGCAAATGGGGTGTAACGAAAAACATGTCCGGTGCTAATGGCGGACGAATTCTGACCTATAAGGGTAAGGATGAGAGCAACACTCCTATTTTCTCTATGTACAAAGATAGTGACGGTAGTTATCCTACTGAAAGCTTCACCCGAAACTTGAATTACAGCGAATGTTGGAAGCTTCAGATCGGTCTGCGATACGTATTCAATTAAAGATTCCGAACTTATATTTATCAAAAAAGAAAAGGTGCAACCTAAACATACCGGTTGCACCTTTTTGCATTTATAAGATATTAAAGGAGAGAGAATTTTATTTGTTTTTTCTCCAAAGTTTACTCATGTCTTCCAGAGTCTTGCCCTTCGTTTCGGGTACCCAACGCCAAACAAAGAAGGCGGCTGCAACGCAGATGATGCCATACAAGCTGTATGCGAACATCGGACTGAAGTCGTACAGTGCCGGGAACGTGGACGATACAATATAATTGAATATCCATTGGAAAGCTACCGCAATGGCCACAGCTTTACCACGAATGGTGTTCGGAAAGATTTCAGAAATCAATACCCAGCAAATCGGTCCCCATGACATCATAAAGAATGCTGCGTATACAATTACGGAAAATACCGGAAGAATACCCTTGATTCCCATGCTGTCGCACATTGCCACTGCAAATGCACCTACCGCCATACCAATAGAACCGATAATCAGCAACGGCTTGCGTCCGAAACGGTCTACAGTAAAGATAGCTACAAGCGTAAATACAATGTTTACAATACCCATGATAACAGTTTGCATCATGCCACCGCCTTCAGCACCTGCACTTTCGAAAATACGCGGAGCATAGTATAATACTGCATTAATACCAATAGCCTGTTGGAATACGGAAAGCATGATACCGATAACGATAACTGCCACACCGTAAGAGAATAGTTTCTCTGTCTTTTCCTTGGAAGTAGCCTTGATTTCCGCCAGAATTTCTTTTGCTTTGTTTGCACCATTCACCTTCTCCAGGATAGAGTATGCCTTTTCGTCCTGATGTACCAGCACCAGATAACGCGGGGTCTTCGGTACGAAGAAAAGAAGGAAACCAAATAATGCAGCCGGGAATGCTTCCGAACCAAACATATAACGCCAGCCGGTTTGTACGCTCCACATATCCGAAGCGGCGTTCACAGACAATATGCCTTCAGCGCTTTTATCGATAATAGGATTCGTGTGATCGCCCATAATCAGGTAGTTAACGAAGTAAACCACCAACATACCGAAGATAATGGCAAATTGGTTACAAGATACCAGTGTTCCACGAATGTTAGAGGGCGCAATTTCTGCAATATACATCGGACATACGGCAGAGGCAAGACCTACACCAATACCGCCCAATACACGATACAAATTGAATGCGATGAGCAATTCCATGTTTGGCTCACCGTAGTTGAAGAATAAAAATTCGGGATAGTAAGATCCCAATGCAGACAGGAAGAACAGCACGGATGCCAGTCTCAACGAATTGCGTCGTCCCAGGCGGGAAGCGAAGAAACCGGAAAGAGCACCACCGATCACACAGCCGATAAGTGCGCTGGAAGAAGTGATACCGTGCATCACCTTGTCATATTGGAAATCCGTAGCCATCAGGAAGAAAGCTTCCAAACCCTTCTCCGCGCCCGAGATTACCGCCGTATCGTAACCGAACAGCAGGCCTCCCAAAATGGCAACGGTTGTAATAGAATATAGGTAGAGTTTACTACCATTGTTAGCATCATTCATGATAAAAAAAGATTAGGTTGATAAATGAGTAAAAAGTGATAAGGTGGTAGAGTGATAAGGGTGATGGAGTGATATCACTTTACCACTTATCACTCTATCACCCTACCACCTTTATTATATTAGCAATACATATTCACGATTGCTTCATACAATTCTTGCTTACCGCTGGTTTGCTTCGGTTCGCCGTTAGCTTTCGCATAAGCTACAACATCTTCCAAAGACAATTTGCCTTCTTCGAATTCCTTACCTTTGCCACCGTCGAATGATGCGTAACGGTCAGCCAACATTTTCTTATAAGGAGATTCTTCCAGTAATTTAGCTGCACTTTCCAGAGCACGTGCCATAGCATCCATACCTGCAATGTGAGCGATGAAGATATCTTCCAGGTCGGTAGAGTTACGACGGGTCTTAGCATCGAAGTTAGTACCGCCATTGCCCAAACCACCGTTGCGGATGATCTGCATCATAGCCTGAGTTAGTTCGTAGTTATCGATAGGGAATTGGTCAGTATCCCAACCGTTCTGGTAGTCACCACGGTTAGCATCAATAGAACCCAACATGCCGTTGTCAACAGCTACAGCCAGTTCGTGTTCGAAAGTATGGCCAGCCAAAGTTGCGTGATTAACCTCGATGTTTACTTTGAAATCCTTATCCAAACCGTGAGCTTTCAGGAAGCCGATAACAGTTTCAGTATCTACGTCATACTGATGTTTTGTCGGTTCCATCGGTTTCGGCTCAATCAGGAAAGTACCTTTGAAGCCACGAGCACGTGCATAGTCACGAGCGATAGTCAACATCTTTGCAAGGTGTTCTTTTTCACGTTTCTGGTCAGTGTTCAGCAAAGACATGTAACCTTCGCGACCGCCCCAGAACACATAGTTTGAACCACCCAGTTCGATAGTAGCGTCAATAGCGTTTTTGATCTGAACAGCAGCGCGTGCTACAACGTCGAAATCAGGATTGGTAGCAGCACCGTTCATATAACGTGCATGGCCGAATACGTTAGCAGTACCCCACAACAGCTTGATACCAGTTTCAGCCTGTTTTTCTTTTGCATAAGCTACGATAGCTTTCAGATTAGCTTCATATTCTTCGATGCTTGCACCTTCAGAAATCAGGTCTACATCGTGGAAGCAATAGTATTCGATACCCATCTTCTGCATGAATTCGAAACCTGCATCCAATTTATTTTTAGCTGCTTGCAAAGCGTCAGAGTCACCATTCCAAGGGAATTGTTTCGTTCCGCCACCGAATTGGTCACCACCTTCTGCGCAGAGAGTGTGCCACCAAGCCATAGCAAACTTCAACCAATCTTTCATCTTCTTACCCATGATTACCTTCTCAGCATCGTAGTAACGATATGCCATCGGGTTCATACTCTCTTTACCTTCGAATTTAATCTTTCCTATTCCGGGAAAATACTCTTTTGTTGCCATAATTTTAATTGAATTTTAAAGGGTTAATTATGTTTTTATTGTTAACTGTATTACTTTAATTCTCCTCGTTTTCAGAGGAGAGTTAAGTTGGCATTATTTTGCCATTGATTTTTCCAAACGATGTTTCCAGCGTGCATAAGCATCTGCATATTCCTGGCGCTTAGCCTGATTAGACTCGATAACATCCAGTTTTTCCAGCGTTGCGAATGCCTCGTTATTATCTTTATAGATACCTGCACCGATACCTGCTCCCTTGGCTGCACCTACCGAACCATCCGTATCGTACAGTTCGATCACAGCTCCCGTCACACCTGCCAGCGTATCGCGGAAGATGGAGCTAAGGAACATATTTGCATGGCCTGCATGGATTTTCTGTACAGGGATGCCCATACCTTCCATAATATCTATACCATACTTGAATGAGAATACAATGCCTTCCTGAGCTGCACGCACAATGTGTTGCTTGCTATGCAGATTGAAGTTCAAACCACGGATAGAGCAGTTGATCTCTTTATTTTCGAGCATGCGTTCCGCACCGTTACCGAAGGGCAGAATACTGATACCTGCACTACCGATAGGAGCTTGTGATGCCAGTACATTCATTTCATTGTAAGAGATGCCTTCGGGAGCAATCGTACGTTTCACCCAAGAATTAAGAATACCCGTACCATTGATGCAAAGCAACACACCCAGACGGGTTTGTTCGTCCGTATGGTTTACGTGAGCGAATGTATTTACGCGTGATTTCGGATCATAGTTCACTTCACCGTTCACACCATATACAACACCCGAAGTGCCTGCTGTAGAAGCTATTTCTCCCGGATTGAATACATTCAGTGAAAGAGCGTTATTCGGTTGGTCACCTGCACGATATGTGATCGGTGTACCTTCCTTTAATCCCAATTCTTTTGCTGCGGCAGCATTCACACGGCCTTGTTCGGAGAATGTGGGTTTGATGTCCGCAATCAGAGAGTTATCGAAACCATAATAATCCATCAGGAAGTCGGCTACACGATTGTTTTTGAAATCCCAGAACATGCCTTCCGAAAGTCCGGAAACAGTGGTACAGATTTCACCGCTCAACTTCATGGCGATGTAATCACCCGGCAACATAATCTTATAAATCCGTTCGTAGATGGCCGGTTCGTTTTCCTTTATCCATGCCAGTTTAGAGGCAGTGAAGTTACCCGGAGAGTTCAACAGATGTGAGAGACATTTCTCTTCTCCCAGCGTTTCGAAAGCTTTCTGTCCGTAAGGCACAGCACGCGAGTCACACCAGATTATGGAAGGACGCAGCACATTCTGGTCTTTGTCCACACATACCAATCCATGCATCTGATAAGAGATACCGATTGCCTTGATTTCACCTGCGTTTGCACCCGATTCATTCATGACAGCCTGTGTGGCAAGCTTCAGATTTTCCCACCAGCTTTCGGGATTTTGTTCCGCCCAACCCGGTTTAACTGCAATGATTGCCGCCTCTGTCTTCGGAAAGAAAGCAGAAGATACACATTTGCCGGTTTCGGCGTTTACCAGGCTCGCTTTTACGGACGAGCTTCCAATGTCATAGCCTAATAAATACATGCTTTTAATTTATGATTTTTGATTTATGATTTATTTTGTTTGAAATTTATGCCCTTTGATCTATGATTTATTCCGCTTATGATGAATCATAAATCTCTTCATCTTCTTACCTTATTATATATCTTCTTATCGAATCGATAATAGCGTGCGGCACGGTGGGCAACTCCCTGTTGTTTTTCCTCCAATGGAACAACGTATTCCATCATCGCTATTTTCTTGTGGAAGTTCCGCACATCAATAGGCTTGCCATATATTAATTCATATAAAGTACGCAGTTGTGATGCCGTAAACTTACGGGGAAGCAGATCGAACAAGGCCGACGGATTAATCTCCACGTACTGGCGGATATATACCAATGCTTCTTTAATAATCAGATTATGGTCGAAAGCCAATGCCTTAATATCTTGCAGTGCCACCCAATATGCTTCGAAATCAGCCAGATTCCGGCTCAGTGCCCGGTCTATCTTCACCAATGACAGGTAAGCAATAGTAACGATACGCTCAACCTTCGATTCCATGGCCCGTTCCAGCCAATGAATGTCTTTCGGGTCCTTCGTCCGGTTTTTGGAACCGAATGCCTTGAACTGCATCAGGTTGACGTTCTTCAATCCTGTCAGTTCGTTCAATACACGCTGTGCAGCTTCATCCAGATCTTCATCCATATAGATCAGGCTTCCGGGAAGCTTCATATCGTGAAAAATTTCACCTTGCTCCTCACCTACACGTTTTATCAAGAGAACCTTTAATTGTTCTCCGTCAAAGCCAATCACTACACAGTCTACTGAGATATGATTGTTTGCCAATGGGGTTTTATGTTCCATGTTTTGCATAATATCCATGTTTAAGCGCTGCAAATATAAACAGGTTTTTTGAATATACAAGCAAGTAAAACTCATTTTTTATTATGTTGTAAAGCATTATTTTTCAATATAATACATATCGTACTTATTACAATATCAAAACATAGCCTTATCGTTGAAAATACAATATGTATTATTGATAAACAGTAGAATTAGCTAATTGTAGGAAGTACAATAAGAGTGAAGTGCTTTATTCTTAAGGATTTTAGTATCTTGTGCAAGAAATAAAAATGTGGGCTCTTATTGTATTTTTACACGCCATCTCCGTAGTATCTCCATATCAACTCTATATCAGAGCCGTGTCAAGTCCGTACCTGCTCCGTATCAAGTCCGTATCAGCACTTATCCTATAGACACGGAGCAGGTACGGACTTGACACGGCTCTGATACGGAGATTGTGCGCAAGGAACTCCTTTAAACACTGTAACTCTCGTCCCCGGTTTCGGTAGCATTGCACAAAAATCCTTCATTTGTGCGGTCAATATCAGAAAAAGCTATACCTTTGCACCACTTTTTTTAATTAACTACTAAAACAAGAACAGTATGAAAGCATTTGTATTTCCGGGTCAAGGTGCCCAATTCGTAGGAATGGGAAAAGACTTGTATGAAAACTCCGCTTTAGCAAAAGAATTGTTTGAAAAAGCCAATGATATCCTGGGATATCGCATTACGGATATTATGTTCAACGGTACGGACGAAGACCTGCGTCAGACGAAGGTAACTCAACCTGCCGTATTCCTCCACTCCGTTATCTCCGCACTTTGTATGGGTGATGATTTTAAACCTGAAATGACTGCCGGCCACTCATTGGGCGAATTCTCTGCTCTGGTTGCTGCCGGTGCATTGAGTTTCGAAGATGGATTGAAGCTGGTTTATGCTCGTGCCATGGCCATGCAGAAAGCTTGCGAGGCACAACCCTCTACAATGGCGGCTATCATTGCCCTCTCCGATGAAAAAGTAGAAGAAATCTGCGAGCAAGTAACCGCTGAAGGTGAAGTTTGCGTTGCAGCCAACTATAACTGTCCGGGACAGATCGTAATTTCCGGTTCTATCGAGGGCATCAACAAGGCATGCGAACTGATGAAGGCTGCCGGAGCGAAACGTGCTTTACCTTTAAAGGTAGGCGGTGCTTTTCACTCTCCACTGATGAATCCTGCAAAAGTTGAATTGGAGGCAGCTATCAACGCTACTGAAATCCACGCTCCCAAATGTCCGGTTTATCAGAATGTAGATGCATTGCCTCACACTGATCCGGAAGAGATCAAGAAGAATCTCGTTGCTCAGCTGACTGCTTCTGTACGCTGGACACAGACTGTTAAGAATATGGTTGCTGATGGTGCTACAGACTTCACAGAATGTGGCCCAGGTGCTGTACTGCAAGGTCTGATCAAGAAGATTGCACCGGAGGTATCTGCTCACGGTATTGCATAATCCTTAAATACAACATATTTGTAAGGGCTGTCTTTTTAACCAAAGACGGCCCTTTATTTTGTAATCATACTATCCGCATTCAGAATAGGAAAATAAACAGCATCTCAACAAAACTTTTTCATGTAAGTATGAAAGTTCTACATTCAACTTGCATTATCTTTAGATAAGATAAGCTGCATCTCAGCATAACTTTTTCATGCAAGCATGAAAGTTCTGCGTTCGATTTGCATTATCTTTGCAAAAACATGCATGATATGGAAAAAATCGACGAATACAGAAACACCCTTGCAATGCCTCTTTGCAAACTATCAATAGATAAGCTGGTGCAGGAAATATACCTGCATCCGGAATACCTTAAAGATATATACCAGTTGATTTCCGATGATAAAATCGTTGTTTCATGGCGGGCTATATGGGCATGTGAGAAAGTAAGTGAGAAGCATCCCGGCTGGTTTGTTCCATTGCTGGATGATATTATTCAGCGATTATTGGTCTGCCAACATGATGGTTCCAAACGGTTATTGCTGTCTATATTATATAATGTACCTGCATCTGATCCTGTCTCTGTCGATTTGCTAAATTATTGCCTGGATCACATGTTGGCCCCACAAGAAAGTATCGGTGTGCAGGCATTATCTATCAGAATGGCTTACCAGCTTTGCAAGTCTGAGCCGGAACTTTTGAAAGAGTTGCAACTCATATTAGAGAATGCAGATACCGAATATTACTCCACAGGCGTTAAGACTACCATACGGAATATCCTAAAAAAGATAAATAAATAATTGAAGTTTCGCAAGTTATGATATTCAGGAGTTAAAATCAGCTATAAAACAAATTAAATCCAATAACTATAACAAGCAATGTCATGATGCAAAACTAGCAATCTTGTAATGCGGAATATTGCTAGTTTTGCATCATGACATTGCTTGTTATGTTCCGTTTAAGGCTTCTGGGTGGGTTACCGTATTATTTTTCGCAGACTATTATTAAAAAAGTATAACAATATCAAGACCAATAAAAGGCTTATTAGGGGTCAAAATAGGTTCAGGGTCACTTATAACCCTATTTATAGGTCATTTTTATTTGTATTAGCCAATATAATGCTAATATACAGACTGTTGACTTTTTTAGACTTTTGCAAAAAACGTATTTCAGTAGATTTGGAATATTACAATTCGAACAAACCTTAAATAGGTAAATATTTAATACAAAAAGTAAAACAATAAAGCGGAAGTAATAAAGAGTGAATAATAAAATCTTTATTCCTTAGTAGTTTAGCACTATTACAGTATGTTTTATTTACATCTATTTTAAATATCTTATTCATTTAAGCAGGAATTGGGGGTATAAGTGACCCTGAACCTATTTTGACCCTTAAATAGTACACTTTTTGTCTTTTTTTTGAGGCATAACAGATTGATATACAATCATTAATCATCAGAGAATCATTTTGTCCATGAGTTCACTTCATACACGCTGTTTTAGAAGAAAGTAAGAACCGTCTTTCTGATTGTCAAAAGAAAAAATGCAACATGCGTTCGCGGTTAATTTATCACTTCAGCAAAAGTTAAGAAGTTAAGTTTCGTAAGTACTGTTTTCCACTCCTAATTTACAGGTAGTGTACCCTAAATTATTTTTCTGTAATCCCCATCACTTTTCTTCTTAAACCCATTGCTTAGCAGTACCTTTATTGAAGCCGTGTTTTCTTCGGAAGGGTCCGCCGCTATTTCACGTCCTCCAAATTCAATGATTTTTTCTTCCAACTTCCTGATAATCATTTTACCGATACCTCTATTCAGATACTCTTCTTCGCCAATCAAATATCCGATCTCGTACGTATGATTCTTTTCAGATATGTCTCCATACAAACTCTCAAAGTCGTGCCCTTCTTCCTCCAAGTCTTTCAAGAAAAAGCAATCAGCATAAAGACAATATCCGATCTTCTTATCCTTATAGTAAACAATAAAATGTTTCATAAAGTCATATTTACCATCTCTATTACTGACTTCGTCCAACCAAGCCTCCTTCTGTTCTTCCCCATCCGGACATAGCCATTTGTAAATATAATCTTTTCTCAACCATCTATCAAACCACAATATATCTTCGCCAAGCAGAGGCTTTAATACTATTTCGTCTGTATCAATCATAAATTCATGTATGTCATTTCATGTTTATTCAACCCGATTTCCTTTCACATCTATAAAGAAAGTTTCGCCGTTCAGCTTCACCTTTGCTTTGCCATCTTTATTAAAATAGCGGGCGTCATCATATATAAAAGGAATAACTTCTTTCCCTGTCTGATCTATAAAACCGCATTTACCCTCCATGCATACTGCTGCCAGCCCGGTTTTGGTAAATGACCATGCAGGATTATATATACATGGAATAACTTCTTTTCCCGTTTTATCTACATATCCCCACCAACCATTCTGCCGAACTAATGCCAATCCTACAGAAAAAGCATGGGCATAGTCATAGATAAACGGTACGACTTCTTCGCCTGTTGCAGCATCTAAAAAGCCCCATCTACCATTGTATTCCGTTGGCACTAATTTTTGCACTTTCATTTTTTGAGTATCCATAATAGTATAATCCGTTAAATATTGAATTGATAAATAAGAAATAGTTCAAGCCTGCTTTCTGCTGTAAAGATAGGAATTAAATTGAGACTGAGCGCAGAACTCAGTAATAAGGCTGATGAATAGCAGTTTATCCAAGAAAAGGAAGAAGCTGAAATAGAATAACTTATTAAAATTTGGCACGCCATTGTGAATAAACTATATTTGTACATTCATTATAAGTACTATAATTATGCAAGATTTTGTAAACGGACGCTGTGGTTGGTGCGGAACTGACGAACTGTATGTGAAATACCATGATCAAGAGTGGGGAAATTTAGTGACCGACGACAAGACACTGTTCGAGTTTCTTGTGCTGGAGAGCGCCCAGGCCGGATTAAGTTGGATAACCATCCTCAAAAAACGTGAGGGATATCGCAAAGCCTTTTGTGGTTTCGATGCCGAACAAGTAGCACAAATGACCGATGAAGATGTCGAGCGGCTGATGCATTTTGATGGTATCGTGAAGAACCGTCTGAAAATCAAATCTACCATCACAAATGCAAGGCTATTCCTCGCCATACAAAAGGACTTCGGCAGTTTCTATGAATATACACTGTCGTTCTTTCCTGATAGAAAACCGATTATCAATACCTTTCAATCCTTGAGTGAGATTCCGGTATCATCTCCCGAATCCGATGCCATGAGCAAGGATATGAAAAAACGAGGATTCAAGTTCTTCGGATCTACGATCTGCTACGCCCATTTGCAGGCTGCGGGATTCGTCAACGATCATTTGGCGGACTGTATCTGTCGAAAAGGATAAATGACAGTATAACTTCATACAAAGTAAAAGGCGGTATTTCCTCGTATGGATTTACCGCCTTTTCATTTTACTTCTTTATTCCCAAAATACTTCTTGCTTTCTCTTCACTGGAGATAAAATCGAGTGCATTGATTATCTCGTCATAATTCTCCCGGTCGGAAATATTCGGAGCTAAGATTTTCAGGACTTCCAGTTTGTCATCATCAAACCGGTATATCGACATCATCCGCACACACTGCTTGCAATTCAATCCTCTGTTACCGATTCCGGCTTCCAATAATTCCAGTTGATCGTCTTTGAAAGGTTTGCCTTTCACTTTGTTGTAAAGCGACTGGAAATCCCTTTCGTCCATCCCTCTTCCACCATTAACGTGCGGACGGGAGGAAGCGGTTCCACCACCTACTTCAATAGCAGGATATACAGCAACAGGTGGATGAGGAGCTGTGTTAAAAGAATCCATACCTACAACACACCCGTTTACGAAATCTATGACAATCGATGTAGTCACAGTAGATAAATTGTCACCGGCAACAAGTTTCACATACTCCCACTGCTCTGTTTCTTGGTCAAAACGGCGATATTGCGGTTTTCCAAGTATGGAAGAAACTTCTTTTTGGGTCATCCCTTTTTGGACACTCATCATGATGTCTTTACTCGATCCGATAATGCTGGCGCAGCTACTTATGCCAATCATAAATGCCAGTAGTGCTAATGTCAGTTTTATTGTTTTCATTGTATATATTGTTTTTAGTTTTTATGTTGCTGCAAATATAAGTGGAGAAAAGCATATAATATTATCTTTTTCCCTATTATTCAGGGAGATTTCCCTATTATACCAATATTCACAGTGCTCCGAATTCTCTTCAAATCACAGGAAATAAGAGAACAATTCTGGTAACTTGTTTGAAACTTATTCTGTGGGCCCTGTCCATCACTTTATCGGCGGATGGAGCCTTACTCCCGATCAGCGCTACATCGGTATATCCCGACTGCTTTATCCTTTCTTCGTGGGGCTACTGCTTTCGCGCATCAACAAACTGATAAAGATAAAAAGAGGATTTTACTGGTGTTCATTGCTGATAGCTGCCATTTTAGTCATGCCCCGCATCGGCGGCACGGAAGCCATGTGGATGAACGGTGCCTACGAAGCTTTTTGTGTACTTATTATGTTCCCTTTAATAGTAGCGATGGGAGCAGGCAGTAATGTGACAGGAAAACGTTCCGTAGCCATCTGCCAATTTCTCGGAGAGATCTCCTACCCTCTTTATATCACACATTTTCCGCTGATTTATATGCAGATAGCCTGGGCACGGAATCATCCGGACGCACCTTTAGGCATGCATATTTTGTTTGCAGTTTCCATCTTCATTTTATCCATCGCTATCGCGTATGCTTGCCTTAAACTGTATGACGAACCGGTACGTGAATGGCTGAAAAGGCGTTTTTTAATGAAAAAAGGTAAAACTATGGCGAAAAGCATCTTTTTCTTATCTTTGGCACATTAATATGATGAGTAAGTCATCTCCGTAATGACTTGAATGCTCTAAAAATTAGTAGATCTCAATATATGAAAACAGAATTAGAAAAGTGCTTAGCCGGAGAACCGTTTAATGGTGGTGACAAAGTATTGGCAGATATGACGCTGAATGCTAAAAGATTGTTGAAGCGGCTAAATGAAACGGACTATGCCGACACGGAACAGAGAAAGCGAATCTTTCATGATTTGTTCGGCAAGATGGGAGAACATGTTCACATCGATATTGATTTCCATTGCGAATACGGGAAGCATATTTTCATCGGTGACCAGGTTATCATCAATATGAACTGTACGTTTGTAGACAACAACATCATCGAGATAGGCGACAATGTGTTGATAGCGTCCAATGTACAGATATACACGGCTACCCACTCTACCAAATTACAAGAAAGAGTCGTGGCGGATTGGGAAGCAGGAGAAGGTATTTGCAAAACCTATGCACTCCCCGTGAGAATAAATGATGGAGCGTGGATTGGTGGTGGTGCAATAATCCTACCGGGAGTGACAATTGGGAAAAACAGTGTCATAGGTGCCGGCAGTATAGTAACCCACTCTATTCCTGACAACTGCGTAGCCGTAGGAAATCCTTGCAGGGTGATTAAACAAATTGATAATGAAGTAGTTTAACAGAACTATCACAATGTATCATTGATCTGTATTCCTCAAAGTATTTAAGCTATACTTTGAGGAATATTTTTTGTAAAGGACTGATTTTAGAATCATTTCAATGCCTTGCCATCCGAAAAAGCCTTACCCACCTTTTCGCCCACCTTCAGATAGTCATTGTTGAACGGGTCGAAGATGATGGGAGCTACTTTGGAAGCATCTACTTTTCCGTTTTCATCAAGTACACGCTCGTCTACACTTACATTTACGATCTCTCCACGTAAGATGCAGTTTTCGGGATTGTAATCTTTCAGTTTGCACTCCACCGCTACGGACAGTTCGTCAATCAGCGGAGCATCCACGAACTCCGAACGGGTAGCATGGAAGCCTGCACGGGCGAATTTGTCCGTTACCTTATTGCCGGAAACAATACCTACGTAATCGCAGGCAACAACTTGCCCCACTTCCGCCATACTTACTGTAAATGCTTTGCGCTTCAGGATATTCGCAGTGGTCTTGTGTCCTTCGCTGATGCAAATACTGATCTCTTTCATCTCACTGATACCGCCCCAAGCCGCATTCATAGCGTTTGGAAGTCCATTTTCATCATAAGCAGCGATGATAAACACCGGCTGCGGATAGGAAAAGGGTTTTGCTCCGTAATTCTTTCTCATACTAATTTATTTTTTAGTCCATTGTTTAATGTCTTCTTTGGTTGCACCGTTCAGCAGTTTGCCTTTCTGCCACTTCAGGTTGGAATAAGTCTTCTGCAACTCTTTTTCGGAATTGGAGATACTGCTTCCGCCCGATGTGGCAAACAGAATAACCGTCTTACCTGAAAAATCACCACTTTCTATAAAAGTATTAATGATTCTCGGAGCTAAATTCCACCAGATGGGAAAACAACAGTATCATAGTCCGCCAGTTTCGCCGACTTGGAGCTTAAGGCAGGACGTGATATAGATTACTTTTCCGTAGCAAACGCTTCGATTCGGGAAGCATATTGCAATGATACAAAATTACGGAGTATTATCCAGTATGCAGGTATATAAATTACAGAATATATAACCAATATTACGGATAAAAGAAAAGGTGGGCATGTAAAATGTAAAAGCGGATTGTCCTTTCGATTTATTTTGTAATTTTACGAGCATTCTTTCAAAAGAAGTGTAATCTATAAATTCTACTGCTATGGATCGGTATCTAAAGAAATTCTGGGGCAATCATTTTCAATTTAATTGGAAATTAGGCGTATTTCTCATATTGTTATTCGGAATACCCCGTTTCATAATCGTTCTACAATCTTATGTAGACAGAAGTTACGGCACTGTTATGTTCGTATTTTTAAGCATGTGGATTATCCCGTTCATTCTTCTTACAAAGTATGGTCGAAAAGGCATAGGGCTTAAACGTCCCGCGCATTGGTGGAGAATAGGAGTTTCTTTCCTGTCTGGCGGAGTTATTTGCTTGGCCATATTCGGTTTATTTTCTTTTCTGTATGGGCAATCTGTCGAAAACGCATTTGTATATATCGGGGGAAATAACCCCAGTAGTGGTATAACAGGAGATGATAAATTGTTGTACTTCACAATCGCTGTTATTCCAAGCATGATATTTAGTCCGATAGGCGAAGAATTCCTGTATCGAGGCATTATTCACGGGTGCTTTGTCCCTAAGTTCGGAGAGACAAAGGCTTCATACTTTGATTCACTGGCTTTTGCATTAACGCATGTAGCTCATTTCGGGATCGTTTATACACTGGGAACATGGTGCTTCTTGCCGATTCCTGCTTTGCTTTGGGTGTTTTCAATGTTTATAGTCAGCCAGGTGTTTTTCAGATGCAAGCTGTATTGTGATTCACTTTGGGGAGCAATAGCGGCACATTCGGGATTTAATTTCGTAATGATGTATGGTATATTCTATTTGTTATAATCATACTATAAAACTCCGCAGAGTGTAAAGCATGTATCTGGTATTGCAGAGATTATCCGAATTTCAGTTTTCTAAATCCACACAGAGCAATGTAGGATTCGAGTCATCCTCTTCACTGGCTAAGCCATATTGAGCCAATTTATCAATAGAAAGCAATGTATATGCCTTGTTGTTCCGGATAAGGGAAACGGGAGTATTTACAATTGCTTTCTCATTATAAGGCATGGCGTATCCTTTTTCCGAATGAGTCAGCAATTCCCCGCTATTTGTATCCCATAGTGTATAATGCCTGCTCTCATTCCAGAAGAAATCATAAAACAACAGGTCATTCACCAATAAAGCATTTTCTGCCTTGATACAATATTTCCCTTCCGTAAGCATACGTTCAAGATCGCCATTCAACTCTGTCGGCATCTTCAGTTTACCCTGATTGATGGCTATAACGGGAATAAGTTTCTCCTTTCTGCTGGCATACAGCGTATCATTAATCACAATACACACTTGGTTGTTTCCGTCTTTGAATCTGGGCACGATGTAGCCACCTGAAAAGCCCGTCACCGATTCTGCATCGAAAGGAAAGAAAGATTGTTTCATGTTCCAGTCCTTATCAAAGAAGGCTACTAAGTGCGATTTCTGATACTCTCTTTTGTAGGTTCCCCAATATTCGTTGGATACACCTATAAAGTTGGATATACTATCTTTGGGGTATTCGCTGACAAATGTCCCGTCCGGCTTATATAATTTAGTCTTATTAGGAGTTGCAACATAAATCAACTCTTTTTCTTCATCAAAAAAGCGAGAAAAGATGTCGGCATATTCTTCAGGTCCATTTCCCTTCCTGTCCATCACAGAAAGAAAAGAACCGTTTTCGGCATTAAAGAAATAAAAACTCGTCTTATCTCCGATGACTATGTACTTTGGAGTCACATTAAGGAGGTACGCATTAGCACTCAACAGGCATTTATCATTCGTTTCCAGCCGGATCGTTTTCGGATTTTTGAAAAGAGACTGATATTGTGCCGAAGTGTAGTCCACATCAAAGTGTTCGACACCTTTATCTATATTGACTGTAGAAACCTGATCATGCGAACCTTTTTCTCCGGAGCAAGCCGTGAGAAGAAAAAGAGAGATGCAGAGAAAGGAAATACAAGAGTGTCGCATATTGTTTTTTGTTACGTTGTAAGTTGGGCTAATTTATAAAAAAAAAACGAATAGACAAGATGTTATCTCAGAAAAATGAGAAGAATAAAAAATAAAAAAACGAATAGTCGGAAAAACCAACCCAAATACTTGACTTCGCCTTTCTGATGTAGTATCTTTGTAGAGCTTTAAAAAACTGAATTGTAATATTAAACCTAAAACCTTAGCAAATGGCAAAACTGATTCTTTCTTTCTCCGAATTGGCCGGTACGTATTTCCCCAGTTGTTCTATTCCGAAAAATGCGGTAATATCTTTACAACGAAGCATTAGAAGAGGAGTTGGAGAAGGTGGATAGTGTGAATTTATATTCCCTCCACCGACTTTCCGAACTTTATTAAATAAAATTTTAAGATATATATGAATAAACTAAGAATGCAAACAAAAAATCAGGCAGATGAGAACTTCACAAAACTCGCTGCGCTGTTTCCAAATGCTGTGACGGAAACTATTGATATCAATGGTAACCTAGTTAGAGCTATTGATAAAGACATACTGATGCAAGAGATTTCTACATGTGTCGTAGAAGGTAGAGATGAACGTTACCAGTTCTCTTGGCCAGACAAAAGAAAAGCTATTCTTGCTGCAAATGCTCCAAGTACGAATACGCTTCGCCCTTGTATAAAAGAAAGCTATGGAGACTTTAATACAACCGAAAATCTTTATATAGAAGGTGACAATCTTGAAGTTCTTAAACTCCTGCAAGAGAATTATTTGGATGCAGTCAAACTGATTTATATAGATCCACCTTATAATACAGGTAAAGAATTCGTATATTCAGACAAATTTTCTCAGACTACATCAGAATATATGTTGCGTTCCGGCCAATATGATGAAGATGGAAATCAGCTATCTCCAAATATGGAGTCTAATGGACGCTTCCATACTGACTGGCTTAATATGATGTATTCTCGTTTAAAGATTGCTCGCAATCTACTTACAAAAGACGGTGTAATATTTATTAGTATTGACCAAAATGAGGTTGAGAATTTGAAAAAGATTTGTAATGAACTATTTGGATCAACAAATTTTGTTGGTGAAATTATTTGGCAATCGGCTACAGATAACAACCCTCGTCAAATATCAACAGAGCATGAGTACATTCTTTGTTTTGCAAAGGATGTGAATTTCCTTACCCCATGGTTTATTGAGTCTGACAAAGCTCAAAAGATTAATGAGCAATATAAATTGATAAAGCATAAAACCACTGACATTGCTGAACAGCAGAAACAATTACGCCAATGGATAAAAGCCAATGAGATAGATTTAAAGGGAGTATCTCATTACAACAATGTGGATGAACGTGGTGTGTACAGTAATTCCACAAATTCATCTAATACAAAACCTGGTGGTTATACATTTGATATCATTCACCCTGTTACTGGTAAACCGTGTGTGAAGCCTGCATTTGGTTGGCGCTGGACTGAAAAAACTTTCTGGGATTACGATAAGGTTGGTGATATTGAGTGGGGAAAAGATGAAACAACACAACCTCACGTTAAAAAGCGAATTGAGACTGTTAAAGAACAGTTTAAAAGTATATATTACGAAGATGGTAGAGCTTCAACCAAGCAACTAGAACAATTGCTTGGTGGCAAAAAAATATTTGATAATCCAAAATCTGTTCTTTTATTAAGTCGTATTATTGGTTTTGCAGCACCAGATGATGATTGTGTTATCTTGGACTTCTTCTCTGGCTCTGCAACAACTGCTCATGCTGTAATGGAGATGAATGCAAAAAATGGTACTCATAAAAAGTTTATCATGGTACAGTTGCAGGAGCCTACTGAACCAGCAAGTAAGGCAGGTTTCAAAAATATTTGTGAGATAGGAAAAGAACGTATACGACAAGCATCTAAGATGCTAAAAGAAACATACCCCAATGCTTCGTTTGATGCTGGTTTTCGTGTGTTAAAACTAGATTCAAGTAACATGCAGCAAGTATGGTATACTCCTAACGATTATGTTGCACAGAACTTATTTGAATCTACTGTTGATAATGTAAAACTAGACAGAACAGCTGATGATTTATTATTTCAGGCTATGTTGGAATTAGATTGTCCTCTCTCAAGTAAAATTGAGACAACTATTATTCATGGTAAAACTGTATATTCAGTTGCAGATGGTTATATGATGGCTTGTTTTGAACCGGGAGTTACTGATGAAGTTATTTCTGAAATAGCTCAAAGCAAACCATATTATTTTGTAATGCGAGATAATTGTATGGCAAACGATAGTGTTGCTGTTAACTTTGAACAGTTATTTAAGTCATATAGCCCTGATACCCATCTTAAGGTATATTAAATAATGAAAGAAATGAAATTTAATTTTAAGATACAACCATATCAAACTGACGCTGTTGAAAGCATCGTTGGTGTTTTTGCTGGCCAACCAAAGTTCGACGAGACCAGTGATAACACTATCTATGCAAGAGATTTTGGGAAAAAAGTAAAGACAGTTTCTAAAGAAGAAATTCAAGCTCTCCAGTTGCATTTTAATGATTTGGGAGATAGTATTGATGTATCAGATGCTGAAGAGCAGCTGGATGCAGCTGGATATCGTAATGCAGATATAGTTTTATCTGATCAGCAACTACTTGAGAACATTAATACAATTCAAGCTCAGCAGAATATATATAAGTCGTCAAAACTATTTTCAGACATAGGGCGTGTATCTTTGGATGTTGAAATGGAAACAGGTACAGGTAAAACTTACGTGTATGTGAAGACCATGTTTGAGTTAAATAAGCAGTACGGATGGAGTAAATTTATCGTAGTAGTACCTAGCATTGCTATACGTGAAGGTGTAAAGAAGTCTATGGAAATGACTGTTGAGCATTTCATGGAACATTATGGCAAGAAAGCAAGATTTTTCATTTACAATAGTAGTAACTTGAATGCATTAGATAAATTCTCAAGTGATGCAGGAATAAATGTGATGATTATAAATACCCAAGCATTTGCCACCTCAATGAAAAAGGATGCAAAGAATAAAGAAAGTCGTATTATATACTCAAAACGTGATGAGTTTAATAGTCGTCGTCCTATAGATGTTATCAAGGTAAATCGTCCAATTGTAATTTTAGATGAGCCACAAAAAATGGGAGGTGCTGCTACCCAAACAGGAATCAAGAATTTTAACCCTCTTTTTTTGATCAACTACTCGGCTACTCATAAAAATCATCACAATGAGGTATACGTTCTTGATGCTCTTGATGCATACAACAAAAAACTTGTAAAAAAAATCCAAGTAAAGGGTTTTGAAATACACAATCTTCGAGGTACTGATCGATATATTTTCTTTGAAAAGATTGTTGTTTCAAGTAATAAACCTCCTATGGCAAAATTAGAAATCGAAGTGCGCCAAGCAAATGGTGTTACTCGAAAAACTAAGCTTTTGAGTATAAGAGATAACTTGTATTTAGCATCAAATGGGTTACAACAGTACAAGAATGGATATACAATAAATAATATCGATCCTGATATTAACACAATTGAATTTGTAAATGGAGAAACAATGAAGTCAGGAGATGTCGTTGGTGACATCTCTGAAAAGGATATGCGCCGTATTCAAATTCGTGAGACAATTCAATCTCATTTCGAAAAGGAGGAGGCGTTATTCCATAAAGGCATAAAGACACTTTCACTTTTCTTCATAGATCATGTTTCAATGTATCGTCAATATGATGAAGATGGAGAGGAATTTCTTGGAGAATATGGAAAAATCTTTGAAGAGGAGTATAATAATATACTTAATGATAAACTTAGATTATTTGCTTCAAGTGGTGATGAAGCTGAAAAGGATGACTATCAGATATATCTTCGTCGCTTTGATACTCATGATATTCATCGTGGATACTTTAGCATTGATAAGAAAGGGCATAGTGTTAACAGTGAATTGAAAAAAGGCTCAGACATTTCAGATGACATTTCTGCATATGATCTTATCTTAAAAAATAAAGAGCGTCTGTTAAGTTTTGATGAACCAACACGCTTCATATTCTCTCATTCTGCATTACGTGAAGGATGGGACAATCCAAATGTTTTCCAGATCTGTACTCTCAAACATTCCGATAGTGCAACAACTAAGCGTCAAGAAGTTGGACGAGGATTACGCCTTGCTGTGAACAGCTCAGGAACCCGTATGGATGCACAGACTATAGGTGAAGATCTAGTTCACGAAATTAACAAACTCACTGTAATTGCAAGCGAAAGTTATACTACTTTTGTGACCGATTTACAAAAAGAGACAAGAGACGTTCTTTATGACCGTCCAACTAAAGCGACTACAGAATATTTTAAGGGTAAAATACTAAAGGTTGGCGAAAATATTATCACAATTGATGATCAACAGGCGGCAAGTATTATTTCTTACCTTGTAGACAACGACTATATCGATTCTAAAGGTGGTATTACAGAAGAATATCACAAAGCTACTATAAGTGGAACATTAGAACCATTACCCAAAAAACTCCGTGATATGGAAGAGCCGGTTCACAAACTCATTCAATCTATTTTTGATGAGCACGCTTTGGATGGTATGTTTGAAAATGGTCACAATACTACAATTGAAGATAACCCACTTAACGAAAACTTTCATAAAAAAGAATTTCAGGATTTATGGAAAAAAATTAATCATAAGTATGCATATACTGTAAGTTTTGACAGTGAAGAGTTGATTAAGAATGCATCTGAGGCAATTAATAAAGATTTACATGTTACACAAGTAAGATATAGCATAACTACTGGACAACAAAATGAAACAATATCTCAGTTGCAAATTAAGAGTGGAACGACATTTAGTGGGGGCTCTTCACTTTCACAAAACTTGCGAAATGCACATGCATGTACAACACCTTATGATTTGATTGGTGATATTGCCAAAGGAGCTACCTTAACACGAATAACAGCTAGTCGTATTTTGGGGAAATTAGCCCCGGAGAAAAAAATGATGTTTGCGATTAATCCGGAAGAATTCATTACGAAGGTTATTAATTTAATTAAAGCTCAAAAAGCGACTATAATTGTTGAGCATATTTCGTATAACCGTATTGAAGGTAAATATGATAGCTCTATTTTTACAGCAGAAAAACATAGTGCAGGATATGATAAAGCTATTCGTGCAAAACGTCATATTACAAATTATGTGTTCACTGATGGAACAGCGAAAGATAGTATAGAAAAGACTTTTTGTCAAAGTCTTGAAAGTGCAGAGGAAGTTGCAGCATACGCAAAGTTACCAAAGAGTTTTCATATTCCTACACCAGTAGGTAACTATTCTCCAGATTGGGCAATAGCATTCAAAAAAGGCACTGTGAAGCATGTTTTTTTCATTGCAGAAACTAAAGGAACAATGGATTCAATGGAACTTCGTGCAATTGAGAAAGCTAAGATTAATTGTGCCAAGAAACTTTTCAATGAAATATCTACTGAGAATGTTAAATATCATGATGTAGACAGCTATGAACATCTACTAGATGTGATGCAAACAATTAATTAATACCTAATCAAATTTATTATGGCATTTATAAATTACCGTAAGGAAACTTCTGAGGGAAGTGATGCTACCAATTGGGCAAAGAAAATACTAATCGAAAAGACCGGCCTCTTCTTTGATGCCATTGAAGGATGTAACGAAAACAACAACAACGTTGTCACACATTTATTCGAACGTGCAAGAGTGGACTTTGTTCCAGGTGAATCTCTTGAAACAGATGTTCTTTCTGAAATAATATTATTAGAGACACCCGAAGTCCTACAGCGAAAAATTAACTTCGCAAATACCTTCAATTGCCCATTGACATATGTATTATATTGCAACGAAAAGGAAGCTGTATGGGTGTATACTATTTCTGATCTTATCACATGTAAGTTCATTGTTTCATACGATACATATCATGCCTTCTCTGATTGGATCTATACAATTAAGGGTTGGAGATCGACAAAACCATATCGTGAACGTGAAGATTTACCTTATTTTGATAAAGCTCTTAGACGTGCAGGATGTGCTTGGCCTACAAATATAGATTGTTTTGTTTCAAATCAATATTCTCAGCCAATTGCAATACTAGAATTCCAGAATGCAAATAACACTGAAGTTGCTATGCATTGCAATAATGATTTTTTCTTGGGAAAACATACACGAATTAACCAGGATGGTTATATTCAATATGATAATGATGTAAGACGTTGGCAATCGCAAGAGATATTAAGAGTTCAATCTGGATTACGTTTGTTTATTATAACTTGGTCACAAAAATCTACAGATTTTATACTCAAAGAAGTCGATGTCATTTCTTTTCCAAATCTTCCATTTAGCAAAGATTGGACGAAACATGGAGAATATCAGCGTTTAATGCACGAAGTTGCTAACACGCGAGATCAAAACAGTGCTCGTATAATTGCAAATCAGTTTAGTACCTACAAATTAAGTTACGCTGCTCCTGTAATGAGTCAAGTATACAAATATCCGTCATTAAGTGCGAAAGATAAATCATTTCCTTATATCTATTATAAATACAAGAATTTAGTTAAAGGTTTAGCCGATACTCTTCCAGATTTATTTCTAAAATTGATAGATTAAATATAGTAGTAATTTGAAATAATCCATGTATCGCATTGATATTTATAGGCTTCGGCTGACTTCTCACGACAAATTTTATTTCAACCACCCAAAGAAGTATATACTTAGGTGTCCGTGAGACCTCCCAGATAAGAACGCACGCTTTCATCTCTATATGTACTCCCAAAGGTTTCGGATAGTTATAGGACTTGTTTCGCAGTCTCGTCCACCTAAGAAAGCTTCGTATATAGTTTCCGTCGTAAGATCGAGAATTTGCCACCAGCTTCCTTCAGATTTCCACTATCAGGGCTCATTCACTACTCACTTATAGACATACTTTATGTTATGCACATATCAGCACATTCACGGGCTGATATGTGCATGGTTTGAAATCCCAAAGAACTGCTTTAGATTCTACGATAAACTTCACCAAACGGTACTCTGCACCGTTCTCCCCAGATTCCTTTATTTCCGTCCCTTATTCCACAGGAGATAGCCATGTTTATCTCAGCACCACGAGGCAATTTCAGTATCCTTTTTAGCCGACGGCTATCCAAACCTTCCAGAGGACAAGTGTCATACCCTTCGTTTGCCATAGCAATCATAAACGTTTGGGCAGCGAGTGCACAAGATTTATGGGCAGTCACGCGCATATCATTTTCGGAGACTTCAAGCATCATCGGGCGGAAAATGCTAATGATGTTAACCAGTAGTTTTCTGAATAATCCCAAAATCCCGAAGAAACGGGCATAAACAAATGGCATCAATTTGCCATAGTATAATTCCCGGTCTTTGATGCGTTTGTCCTGACGCTCTTTCGGACTGTAACGCCGAATATTCTCCCGTTCGAAATCAAGTATAAACCGCGCATGTTTCCTATACCAATCACGCCGCACCACGAAAACAACTATTTGTGAAGCTGTAGAAGTGGCTTTCTGATCGAGACAAGCTCTTGAAACCTTTGCCAGCAATTCGGGCTGAGTGATATGATAGAACTCCCACAACTGCATATCCGAGCTGTTGGGAGCTAATGTTGCCAATTCCAGATAATGTTTTATTCTTTCCGGATCTATCAGTTTTGTTTTGTCATACGCTCGCACAGAGCGACGATAATGGAGGACTTCGTCTAAATTCATAATGCTGTAAATGTTATAATACTATTATACTTTTCCTTAGAGCTAAAAAACTTCAGGGTACTCATAGAATTAATTCTATCTTAGTATAAGATTAAAAACATCCCCATAAGCTAATTGTTCCTCAACTAACCGGACTTTTCGTGTAATCAGAATATCGATGTGCTGTATATCACTAATTCGTGATGAGATATTTAATTACGATGTCCTGTACTCATTCGGTGAACATCCTATAATACGCTTAAATACTTTACTGAAATATTGCGGATATTGATATCCCAAAGCGTAGGCAACATCGCTGACTGATTTGTTCGGATCGGCAAGCAATTCTTTTGCCGTATCCATTGTTTTTGTCAGAATATATTCTTGTGCAGAAGAACTTGTCTCCTTCTTAATCAGATCCCCAAAATAATTTGCAGACAGATGCAGTTGGTCTGCACAATAAGCCACGGTCGGTGTACCGAATTTCAAGGGCTTGTCCGATGTGAAATAGTCGTTCAGCAACGCTTCGAAAGAACTAAGCGCATCTTTGTTCTCCTTCTTACGGGTAATGAACTGCCGGTCATAGAAACGGATGCAGTAGTTTAACAGCAATTCGATGGCCGAAGCGATAATCAGCTTGCTGTGCTTGTCCGTTGCTCCCTTGATCTCTTCGTCGATTTTCATCATACAATCTATCACGGTCTGCCGTTCCTGTTTAGAGAGATGCAATGCCTCATTAACGGCATAGGAAAAAAACGTGTAATCCTGCATGTGGCGGCCAAGCGGTGTACCATGTAACAATTCGGGCTGAAATGTCAGCCACCAACCTTTGGGTTGGAATGGTTCTCCTGTATCATCGTTGCCAATAATCTGTCCCGAAGCGGCGAATACCAGTGTCTCTTCCTGAAAATCATAGAATTTACGGCCATACTTTATCACATCAGCGCACTTGATATCCTTCAGATAAATGACATAGAAGCCAATGTTTTTGCAGACATGGCGCAACGACTTGATTTTGGAAGCGTCGATTACGCTTACCAATGGATGGGGAGTTTCTATACCCAGAAAATCATTATAATCCTTGATTGTATTCAGCTTTATAATCTTCTCCATAACAGTGGATTTCATTGTTTTTACGCAAATATATAAAATATCTTCAGGCGATCAGTTTCAACCTGTAATAATTATACGTGAAACCGTAATTTATACCCTATAGAACTTTCGGATAGCCCGTAGTTTTGCATCATGGAAAAATAAACAGAAAAAAGAACAGTGATACAAATGAATAATTCTGGGCTTATGACTATTGATATGTTCAATAAATTGACGGGGCATGAAACGCTGCATCCGCAGATTTGCATGATTGATCTGTCGAAAACGAATTTGAGTGAGGATATTCGGATAATGTGTGATTTTTACGGGTTACTGTACTACAACTCTCCGAAGCAGAGCAAAGCGTCGGAAAAGGAATGGTTACGGCTGATTTATCCCGGTGAGGTAGTCGAGATACCCTCGAAGCAACAACGGCATGCCGACTACTATTCGGGTGTACTTTTCCATCCCGACCTGTTGTGCGACACATCGCTTGAAAACCGTATCGAAACCTATCCGAAACGCTGCCATTGCCGGGGTGCGCTGACAGAGCACGAACAACAAATCATAACCGATAACCTGCGGGAGATCGGCGAAGAATTGCACCATGCCATCGATCGTTATAGTGCATCGATCATCGCCTCACACATCGAACTGCTACTTAACTATTGTGTACGCTTTTGCAACCAATAAAATAAAGAAGATGCAGCAAATCCGTAAAAATCATCCTTCAAACCGTAATTCATGACCGGTCGAAGCAAAAATTCCAGCCTAATTTTGCATTAGATAAAAACAGGAAAATAAAATGATAGAGATTATGAAAATAAAAACGAGAATTAGGACGACGCTGATCTGTATCCTTTTCGGATATGGAATCGCAGCCGCCCAAAATCCCAAAATGGAACAAGTTATGAATAGTAAACGGAAACACATTGCAGAGGTCGCCGCTCTTACGGGTAAGGGAGACCTCGATAAACTGAAACCTGCCCTTATCGATGGATTAAATGACGGAATGACCGTAGGTAAACTCAAGGAAGTAATGGTACACGCCTACGCCTATTGCGGTTTCCCGCGTGCCTTGTGCGGACTACAAACCCTTGTTGCGGTACTCGATGAACGGAAAGCAAAAGGTATCGAGGATAACCGGGGTCGTGAAACATCACCGATAACTGATACCCGCAGCAAGTACGAACGCGGACGTGATATTCTTGCCGAAATTTCGGGTGTCCCGGCAGATGCACCGAAAGCTAATTATGCTGTACTGGCTCCGGAAATCGAAGTATTTCTGAAAGAGCACCTCTTTGCTGACCTTTTTGAGCGGGATGTCCTGACATATGCCGAACGGGAACTGGCGACCGTTGCCGTGATCGCCTCTTTGGGCAAAGGCGTAGAGCCGATGCTAAAAGGGCACATGGGTATCGCACTGAATGTGGGCGTAACACCGGACGAATTACGTGGTGTGCTGGCCATCATCGAAAAAAATATCGGTCGCAGCGAGGCTGATGCCGGCAAACTAATATTGAACGAACTGTTACAAAGTAAAGGATTAATCGCTGATTCCCAAGCCCCGGCCGTGGCAGTGGAGAATAGCGTGAAGAAACAGAAGGTAACGTTCCACAACCGTTTCCTGATTGATGTGGTTGGCGATCTTTATTTCCCTGCAAACTACGACTTTGCAAAGAAATATGCTGCCATCATCGTTGGTCATCCTTTCGGTGGTGTCAAGGAACAGACTTCGGGACTTCATGCCCGCAAGTTGGCGGAACTCGGCTATTTGACATTGGCTTTTGATGCTTCCTATTATGGTGAGAGCGGCGGTTATCCGCATCGTATCGAGTCGCCCGAGGTGCGGGTGGAAGATTTCAGCGCAGCGGTCGATTTCCTCACGAATCATCCGGCTGTCGATGCCAATAAGATTGGTGTCATTGGTATCTGTGGCGGAGGATGTTATTCCGTCAGCGCAGCGCAGATAGACCATCGCATCAAGGCGTTGGCAACTATCAGTATGTACGACATGGGACGTGCCCGCCGTCAGGGTGTTGGCGATTCCCAGACGTATGAACAACGTATGGCAATTCTCGATGAGATCGGCCGTCAGCGCACGGCGGAATATAACGGAGCTGCACGTAAGGACATCCGTGCCCTACCCGAAAAAGTAGATGAAAACACACCGAAGTTTGCCATCGACTTCCTCGATTACTATGACAATCCGGAGCGTGGCCGACATCCCAACTCTACGGGCTATTACTCCTACACGAGTCTTGCACCGATGATGAACTTTTTCCCGTTCGCACAGATCGAAACCATATCGCCGCGACCGGTACTCTTCATCGTGGGAGAAAACGCTGTATCAGCTTACTTCTCGGAAGACGCATATGCAAAAGCTGCCGAACCGAAAGAGCTGTTTGTTGTACCCGGAGCAACGCACGTAGATTTGTACGACCAGCCGGAATATCTGAAAATCACGTTGCCCAAACTGGACACATTCTTTAAACAATATCTTAAATAACCATTTGAATATGAAAGAAATATTTTTTATCCCATTTTTGTTCCTTCCGCTGACGACTATGGCAGCTTGTTCGTCAGATGACACTCCTGCATCGCAGACAGAACAGCCGACAACTCCCGATGATCCTGACAATCCGTCCGGTAACAGTAAAACTCTCATAGCCTACTTCTCCGCGCAGGGGCACACGCAAGCCGTAGCCAAACGAATTGTGGAACTTACCGGTGCTGACATATATCGCATTGAGGCGGCCGATCCGTATGCCGAAAATCTATATGATGACAGCGACCGTATTCAGAATGAGGCTTACAACGACCTGCGCCCCGGAGTGGCGAACCTGCCTGATAAGGAAATTATCGCGCAATATGATACAATTTTCGTTGGCTCACCTTGCTGGTGGCATCAGCCTGCTATGGTGGTTTGCACATTCATCGAAGCATACGATCTGAAAGATAAGGTTGTTATCCCGTTCTTCACTTACGGAGCTACAACCTATTTGAACGAATCAATGCAGAAGATTTATAAGGTAACCCCTGAGTCAAAGCATATTCCGGAAACGCTTCCCGAAGACCTCAATCCGGATGACATTACTACTCCCGGCCCGCCCGACGATGCAGGTATTGATATGCCAGGCAGTGTCAACGGCACGGAGGTTTGGCTTCGCCGAATCGGAATCATCAAATAAAAAAAACATAAAACAGTAAAGAATGAAAAAAGGAATTATGACAGCAGGCGTATTGGCAATCATTACCTGTACGGTAACAGTCTATTGCCGGGCTATCGGAAGTGAAACCTTATCAGAGTACGATTTCGCTGGTAAGACTATCATTCCGTTTTGTACTCACGGTGGTAGCCGTTTTTCGGATGCCATCAAAACAATTCGGAAACAGGAACCGAGAGCCTCTGTGTCGGACGGTTATGTAATTTCCCGAGATCATGTGGATGACTCTAAAGAAAGTATATTAAAGTGGTTGGAGAGGATCGGTATGAAGAAGTAGAAAATGTTATAAGAAAAAATAGTTTTTTAGATTTATGCAATGCGCTTAAAATCTTTAATTATTATGGCTTTAGAGTATGTAGGACCAAGAGAGTGTTTGGCTTTGACGAAACAAAGACAGAGAAGTATGTAGCAAAATCTGTACATTCGGGGCAGATGAGTTTTAGCAAAACGTGTGCAAAGGTTAGTCGCCTTTGCGGAATCCACCGAAAGGTGGTAGATTTAGTAGTCAGCGGTTTGGTTGATATGATGGCGGAGGATATTGATGACGGAAAGAGTGTTCAATTGGGAGAGTTCGGTATCTTCCGCCCCACCATTAAGGCCAAAAGTGCGGATACGGCGGAAGGCGTTACGGCAAGTAATATAGTACGCAAGCATATTGTATTTACTCCGGGAAAGATTTTCCAACGTACTTTAGGATAAATGAGCGTGACCCGTACTATTCCCATCGATACGGATTATACAGATGGAAAAAGTTCCGGTGGTAACGGTAGCGGCGGCAACCAAAGAGGTGACGGTGGTATAGAGGATGATCCGTTAGGATAATGCCAAATTAAAGTAGCGAAAGAACTTCGCTACTTTTTTTGTTTCATACCTATTTATATGGATAATATCTCTTATTTTTGCACATATTATAACTATAAATAGGTAATTAGGTAATATGGAAACATCAAAAGTCTACTACACAGACCTGCGCACCTCTCCTACTTCCAATCTTCTGGATAAGATGGAGCGCCTGGTAAAGCGGGCAGGTATCGAACAGCTACCCTTAAAAGACAGTTTTGTCGCTATCAAGATTCACTTCGGTGAACCGGGAAACCTTGCTTATCTTCGTCCGAACTACGCGGCTCGCATGGCAAACCTATTGCGCAACAATGGTGCAAAACCCTTCTTGACGGACTGTAACACACTATATTCAGGCCGTCGTGCCAATGCCGTCGATCATCTGCAAAGCGCAATGGAAAACGGTTATAATCCTATATCCGCCCAATGCCAGGTCATCATCGGAGATGGATTGAAAGGTACGGATTTCCGGGAAATTCCCTTGAACGGTGAGTACTGTGCCGCCCCCAAGATTGGTACTGCCATAGCCGATGCGGATATTATCATCAGCATGAATCACTTTAAAGGGCACGAACAGGCCGGCTTTGGCGGAGCTTTAAAGAATTTGGGCATGGGTTGTGCCAGCGTAGCCGGAAAACTGGAACTGCATTCGGCCTCTCAACCCAAAATAGATACGGGAAATTGCATCGGCTGTAATATCTGCGTGAAGCACTGTGCACACGACGCCGTACACCTAAATGCAGGACGCAAAGCAGAAATAGATTATGCTAAATGTGTAGGTTGCGGACAGTGTGTCGCTTTGTGCCAGTATGACGGCGCCATTATGGGCGATGAAGATACGTCCGAACGCTTAAACTATAAGATTGCCGAATATTCACTGGCCGTAGTGAAAGATAAGCCCAACTTCCACATCAGTTTTATAATGAACGTATCTCCGGAATGTGACTGTTGGAATCATAATGATGCCGCCATTGTACCTGACCTCGGTATTCTGGCTTCTACAGACCCGGTGGCTCTGGATAAAGCATGCGCGGATATGGTCATCCAAGCTCCTATACTGCACACGGGTAACCGCCTTTCTGCCGGACATGAGCACGATGATTTGTGCGGTCATGACAAGTTCCACATGATGCACCCGGATACGGACTGGCTGGCTGGATTGCGCCATGCAGAAAAGATCGGATTGGGCAATATGCAATATGAATTGGTGAAGATTTAAACCTTTTCCGCCCGAAAGAGTCTTAATATAAATGTACTGATACAAAACCTGTAAGGATTGAGACAAATCTTCAAACAAAATGAGCGCTCATCTCCTACTTTTGTATCTTGAAGAAAAATAATAATAACAAATTAAAATCTAATCATTGAATAATGGAAACATCTGCTAAACTCTACTCTTTGTCGTTCAGTAACGTGAAGACCTATTTGTTTGCATTCTTATTTGTTGCAGGAAATATAGCATTGCCGCAGCTTTGTCATCTGGTTCCCATGGGCGGACCGACTTTGCTGCCTATCTATTTCTTTACACTGATTGCCGCCTATAAATTCGGTTTCCGTGTAGGATTGCTTACGGCTTTACTTTCTCCGGTGATTAATCATTTACTGTTTGGTATGCCCGCTGCCGCTGCATTGCCTGTATTGCTGATAAAATCCGGTTTGCTTGCAGGAGCCGCTGCATTTGCCGCTCGATATACAAAGAAGATATCCTTAGTTGCATTGCTTGGTGTGATTCTTGCTTACCAGGTGATAGGCACTGCTTTTGAATGGGCTATATGTGGTAACTTCTTCCTGGCCGTACAAGATTTCCGTATCGGTATTCCGGGTATGCTGATCCAATGGTTCGGTGGTTACGCTCTGTTGAAAGCTATTTCCAAACTTTAATAATAGACTATCTCCCATAACAATATGGCAAAAACAATGGAAGAAGTGCTGGAACGTTTCCGCACAATTGAATTTCACGATGATTTTGATATAATCGTGGCTATTGCTAATGGCGGTATCGTTCCGGCAGGTATCATCAACCAGCGATTGCAAAAAGAAGTGCATCTGCTACGTATCAATTTGCGGGATGAATACCAGCATCCGAAGTACGATGCACCCCAGTTGCTCGCTCCGGTTGATTTTGATTTTAAAGATAAAAGCATTTTATTGGTAGATGACCGTATTAAGACAGGATCTACCATTCGTCTGGCGTGCGAATTACTGAAAGAGGCACGTCTGGTGGAAACATTCGCAGTCAACGGTACGGCAGATTATGCCTTGTTTGACGAGACGTGTTTTAAGTTTCCATGGATACTATGAACAATTGATAATTAATAGATTAATAATCTGAATGGCCTATGGATAGAAGGGATTTCTTAAAGACTCTGGCGGTGACGGGTGCGGTGATGACCGTGCAACGTTCCGAAGCAATGGATATACTGGCGCAAAAGCTGACAAATGCTGGCGGCGGTAAGGTGGATCTGGTAGCTGTGATGGGTGGAGAACCGGAAGCGATGTTCCGGCGTGCTATTACAGAAATGGGCGGCATGAAACAGTTTATCAAACCGGGACAAAAGGTAGTGGTTAAACCGAATATCGGTTGGGATAAAGTACCCGAACTGGCCGGTAATACGAATCCGAAGCTGGTTGCGGAAATTGTGAAGCAATGTCTTGCCGCAGGTGCCAAGGAAGTTACGGTTTTTGATCATACTTGCGATGACTGGCAGAAGTGCTACAAGAACAGCGGCATTGAAGAAGCTGCCAAAGCTGCGGGTGCCAAGGTTATGCCGGCTCATCTGGAAAGCTACTACAAACCAGTCTCATTGCCCAAAGGCGTACGCATGAAAAGTGCCAAGGTACACGAAGCTATTCTGAACAGTGATGTATGGATCAATGTGCCCATCCTGAAAAATCATGGAGGTGCCAACCTGACGATTTCCATGAAAAACCACATGGGTATTGTCTGGGATCGCGGTTTCTTCCATTCCAACGACTTGCAGCAATGTATTGCCGATATCTGTACAATGGATAAGAAAGCAGTGCTGAATGTGGTGGATGCCTATCGCGTTTTGAAAACGAATGGCCCGCGCGGACGTTCTGCTTCGGATGTGGTATTGACCAAGGGATTATTTATTTCACAGGATATCGTGGCTGTAGATACGGCTGCCACCAAATTCTTTAACCAGGTTCGCGAAATGCCGCTTGAAAGTGTAGCTCACCTTGCTAACGGGCAGGCATTGAAGATTGGAACAATGGATTTGGATAAGCTGAATGTGAAGCGTATCAGGCTTTAATTCAAGCGATATAAAGTATACACACTTATGTTGAGAAAAGCACGTATTATACTGTCCGTTGTTATCTTCGGGCTGATAACTTTTTATTTTCTGGATTTTGCGGAAATATTGCCAAATAGTTTCCACAGACTGGCGCATATACAGTTTGTACCGGCATTGATGTCACTCAGTTTTTTCATCCTGGCAGTGCTGATACTGATTACCTTGTTATTGGGACGTATCTATTGCTCTACAATTTGTCCGATGGGTATCTTTCAGGATATAGTGACCTGGATTTCTAAAAAAACGGCAAAGAAAAAGAAACGTTTCCGCTACTCGCCCGCCAGGAATATACTGCGCTGGGGAGTATTGGGTGTAACGGCTATAGCTTTTCTTTTCGGATTTACGGTCATTTTAGGTCTGCTTGATCCTTACAGCGCTTTCGGACGTATGACGGTCAATGTGTTTAAACCTGTATATATGTTAGGAAACAATTTGCTGGAAAACATATTTTCAAGTTTCAATAACTATACTTTCTATCAGGTGGACGCTTCTCTCCTGAGTATCTCGTCCTTTATTATCGGACTGTTGACGTTCTTGGTGATTGGCTTTCTGGCATGGAAATACGGACGTACCTGGTGCAACACAATATGCCCGGTAGGTACGCTGCTTGGCTTTCTGAGCCGCTTCTCACTGTTTAAAGTACGCATCGATACAGAAAAATGCAATCATTGTGGACTGTGTGCCACTAAATGCAAAGCCTCATGTATTAATAGCCCGGAACAGATTATTGACTACAGTCGTTGTGTAGATTGTTTCGATTGCTTGGGTGAATGTCGCCAGAACGCACTTAATTATACCACTCCCCTCAAAACAGAGAAACAGGTGACTGACGCTTCCAAACGCCGTTTTTTACTTGCCGGGCTGACAACTGCCGCCGCAACTCCCAAAGTAATTGCACAAGCCCAGAACGTAGCGGCTGCGGCAGCCGGAATGAAAAGTGATAAACGTCAGACGCCTATAACGCCGCCGGGATCTATCAGTCTGGAACATTTTCAGGCACATTGCACCTCGTGCCACCTGTGTATCAGCAAATGTCCCTCTCATGTACTGAAGCCTGCTTTTATGGAGTATGGTTTAGGAGGAATGATGCAGCCGACCGTTTCCTTTGAAAAGGGTTTCTGTAATTTTGATTGTACCGTATGCGGGGATGTTTGTCCGAATGGAGCTATCCTGCCACTGACGAAAGAGCAGAAACACCTGACACAGATGGGTAAAGTTGTCTTCATCGAAGAGAACTGCATCGTCTACCGTGACGGAACCAGTTGTGGAGCTTGTTCGGAACATTGTCCTACGCAAGCTCTGTCGATGATTCCTTTCAAGGACGGATTGACAATTCCTCATATAGATACGGAAATTTGTGTAGGTTGTGGCGGTTGTGAATATGTCTGCCCTGCCCGCCCTTTCCGCGCCGTATACATCGAAGGAAATGCCGTACAGCAAGAGGCTAAACCCTTCACTGATAATCATCAGGAAGAAATTCAGGTAGATGATTTCGGCTTTTGATTAAATATTTTCCCGATTCCCACTGACGCCTGTCTTCGATTGTATAAATTGGGGGCAGGCGTTGCTTTTTCTCTATACTTAGCACATTTTTCTCCCTTTTTACTTTCAACCTACGATAAAATCACTAATTTCGTGGCGAACAAATATATGGTAGATTTTTTACATGGAGGCAACATCAAATAATTGGTTTACGAACAAATATCCTATAGGATATGCTTTGAGCGGTGGTTTTATCAAGGGTTTTGCGCATCTGGGCGTGATGCAGTCATTATTGGAACATGACATCAAACCAAATATCCTTTCGGGAGTAAGCGCAGGAGCTTTGGCAGGCGTGTTTTATGCAGACGGTAACGAACCGCATAAAGTACTAGATTACTTCTCCGGGCATAAGTTCCAGGACCTGACCAAATTAGTCATACCGAAAGTGGGATTGTTCGAGTTAGGCGAATTTATTGATTTCCTGAAAACCAATCTGAAAGCAAAGACGATGGAAGAATTGCAAATACCTCTCATCATCACTGCAACCGACCTCGATCACGGACGTGTGGTGCATTTCCACAAAGGGAATATTGCCGAACGTGTGGCAGCTTCCTGCTGTATGCCCGTCCTCTTCTCTCCTGTAAAAATAGAAGGAACGCATTATGTAGATGGTGGGGTGTTTATGAACTTACCTGTATCTACCATCCGACGTGTTTGCAGCAAAGTGGTGGCAGTAAATGTTAGTCCGCTACTGGCGAACAAATATAAGATGAATATTGTAAGTATTGCCATGCGTTCCTACCACTTCATGTTCCGTGCCAATACGTTCCCCGAACGGGAAAAAGCGGATTTATTAATAGAACCGTATAATCTGGAGGGATACAGCAATACCGAACTGGAAAAAGCAGAAGAGATATTTATGCAGGGATACAATGCCGCTAACACTCTTCTGGATCAGTTGAAAGCGGATCAGGGAACCATCTGGAAAGATGAAAGTAATTATCAAATCATAAAATAAAAATAGAATGGGGAAAGATGAAAAAATGATTATCTATCAAGTGTTTACGCGCTTGTTTGGTAACAATCATAATCACTGCATCAATAACGGGAACATAACGGAAAACGGATGCGGTAAAATGGCAGACTTTACAGCCAAGGCACTCAATGAAATAAAGAAGTTGGGAGCCACCCATATTTGGTATACCGGTATCATAGAGCATGCCACGCAAACGGATTATCGCCGTTACAACATACGTCCCGATCATCCGGCTATTGTTAAGGGCAAAGCAGGCTCTCCTTATGCCATCAAGGATTATTATGACGTGGACCCGGACTTGGCAAACGATGTACCGGAACGTATGAAGGAATTTGAAAATCTGGTACAACGTACTCATCGCAGCGGTCTGAAAGTCATTATCGATTTTGTTCCGAATCACGTTGCCCGCCAATATCATTCGGATGCACAACCTGACGGAACTTCACAGTTGGGTGCAAATGATGATCCTAATTACGCTTTCAGCCCATATAATAATTTTTACTATATCCCTCAATCTGAATTGCACGGTCAGTTCGATATGAAAGGATCGGCTGCGGAACCTTATAAAGAATGTCCTGCCAAAGCTACGGGGAACAATCGCTTCGATGCTTATCCCAACATCACCGACTGGTACGAAACCGTGAAGCTGAATTATGGAGTGGACTATCAGAATGGTGGAACCTGTCACTTCAATCCCACTCCGGACACCTGGATAAAGATGCTGGATATCCTTCTTTTCTGGGCAGACAAGAATATCGACGGCTTTCGTTGTGACATGGCGGAAATGGTTCCGGTTGAATTCTGGGAATGGGTGATTCCACAAGTGAAAGAAAAGCATCCTGACTTGTTGTTCATTGCAGAGGTTTATAATCCGGCAGAATATCAGAATTACATATTCCGTGGAAAATTCGATTATCTATATGACAAGGTAGGACTTTATGATACGCTTCGCAATGTGATTTGCGGCTATGATTCGGCTACGGCCATTACACGTTCCTGGCAAAGTCTGGGTGGCATCGAGAAACGAATGCTGAATTTCCTGGAGAATCATGACGAACAGCGCATTGCTTCTGATTTCTTTGCCGGAAATCCGCGTAAAGCAGTTCCGGGACTGATTGTTTCAGCTTGCATGAATACTAATCCGATGATGATTTATTTCGGGCAGGAATTCGGTGAACTGGGCATGGATAGCGAAGGTTTCAGTGGCAGAGACGGGCGTACCACTATTTTTGATTATTGGAGCGTGGATACTATTCGTCGTTGGCGGAATGGCGGAAAGTTTGACGGCAAAATGCTGACGGAAGACCAGAAACACATCCATAGTATCTACCAACGCATCCTGACGCTTTGTAACAAAGAAAAAGCAATCACTGAAGGAGAATTCTTCGATCTGATGTATGCCAACGCCAATGGCTGGCGCTTCAATGAGCATAAACAATACACATTCTTACGCAAAGCTGGAAAAGAGTTATTGTTCATTATCGTAAACTTTGACCACATTTCAGTAGATGTGGCTATCAATGTACCTTCTCATGCCTTTGATTTCCTGCAAATACCACAGATGGATGTTTATCCGGCGGTAGATTTGCTAACCGGAAAGACGGAAAGTATTAGTTTGCTGCCTTATAAGGCTACGGAAATTTCTGTAGAGGGATATAGTGGAAAGATACTGAAAATCAAGCTATAATAAGATTTTCACCACGAAGTAACACAGAATTCTAAGACCTACTCAATTATTTGCGTAGGTCTTAGAATTCTGTGTTACTTCGTGGTACTTTCTCCTTCCAGTTTTTCCTTCAGCCTGTACAGACGCGTAATGGCCGGATTGTAAAACTCATCCGGATAATGCGCTTTGATATCGTTTATATTTGCCACCACATATTGTCTAAGATTCATAATATTTTCGGCCTCACTTAGTTGTAACTCTTTGGGTAACTGTGCGTTCTCAGCCCACTTCATCAGAGCATTCACACTTTCTTCATCATACTTATATTCCATATGTTCGTATAATTTTTCTACAAAGATATAAACAAATGATAAAAACACACATACCCCTTCGAACTTTTTCTGTAAAGGCGTGTTATATAATTGTGTTTTTCATAGTATTAGATATAAGATTAATTAAAGGAGACTGTACCCGCTTGTGATAAGTAAGTACATCAAAAACAGAAGCGTCTGTTTGATTGATAAATGTGTAAGGAGCATCGGTTTACCAGAGCCGATGCTTTTTTTGTCCCTGTTTGTAGCATGTTAGGAAAATTATGCGTAATTTTGTCAGATAATAAGGAAAATACCAATATGAACATCCCTGTTATTTTTCAATTCTTGAAAGAAGTGTCCGCTAACAATAACCGCGAATGGTTCAATGCTCATAAGGACTTGTATGAAGAAGCCCGTGGGGAATTTGAGAGCCTGTTATCGGCTATAATTACCCGTATCTCGCTTTTCGATGAAAGTATTCGTGGCGTTCAAGTCAAAGACTGTACTTACCGGATTTATCGTGATACGCGTTTTTCGCAGGACAAGACCCCGTATAAAACTCATTTGGGCGGATACATCAACGCCCGCGGTAAGAAATCAGACCACTGCGGTTACTATGTTCACATTGAACCTGGCAACTGTCTGTTGGCAGGTGGTAGCTATTGCCTTCCTCCTAAGACGTTGAAAGCCGTGCGACAGGCAGTGTATGATAACATAGACGAATTTCGCGGTATAGTTGAAAATCCGGATTTCAAGCAATACTTCCCGGTGATAGGCGAAGACTTCCTGAAAACAGCTCCCAAAGGGTTTCCAAAGGATTTTGAATATGTACAATATCTGAAATGCAAGGAATATACCTGTTACTGCAATCAACCGGACAGCTTCTTTCTGGCACCCGATTGCGTGGATCGTACAGCGGAAATCTTCAAGCAAATGAAACCTTTTGCTGATTTTCTGAATTACACGATTGACGACTTTGAATAAAATTTGATAATAATATAACTAACTTAAAACATTAAAGCTATGGTAGTAGATAGATTAGAAAATTTAGAAAAATATGCATCGTTGAACCCTTTGTTTGCCCAAGCTATTGAATTCTTGCAATCACATGACTTGAACGCTATGGAAATTGGCAAAACCGAACTGAAAGGTAAAGACCTGGTTGTAAACGTAGCTCAAACTACCCCTAAAGCTAAAGAACAAGCCAAACTGGAAACACACAATGAATTTATAGATATCCAGATTCCTCTCTCCGGTGCGGAAGTTATGGGCTATACCGCAGGAAAAGATTGCGTACCGGCTAATGCTCCCTACAATGCAGAGAAAGATATTACTTTCTTCGAAGGACTGGCTGAAACTTATATCACTGTAAAACCTGGAATGTTTGCTATATTCTTCCCTCAAGACGGACATGCTCCTGGCATTTCTCCTGACGGTGTGAAGAAAGTCATTGTGAAAGTGAAAGCATAATAATCCAATCAATCAAAAACTCATCCTTTATGGAAACATTGAATTTGATCAAAAACGACCCCTGGCTGGAACCTTTCGAAGATGCCATCAAAGGTCGTCATCAGCATGTATTAGACAAAGAGGCTGAACTGACGAACAAAGGGAAACAGACTTTGTCTGATTTTGCCTCGGGATATTTATATTTCGGACTTCACCGTACTGCTGACGGCTGGATTTTCCGTGAATGGGCACCCAACGCCACAGAAATATTTATTGTGGGCACATTCAATGAATGGAAAGAACTAAAGAAGTACAGTCTGAAACGTAAGGATTATGGTGTTTGGGAAATCAAACTCCCGGCAGATGCCATGAGACACGGCGACTTATACAAACTCATTGTACATTGGGAAGGCGGTTGTGGAGAACGTATTCCTGCCTGGGTAACACGGGTGGTACAAGATGAGCAAACCAAGATTTTCAGTGCGCAGGTCTGGGCACCGGAAAAGCCATATAAAGTAAAGAAGCGTACATTTAAACCTAATACGGATCCTTTGCTTATCTACGAATGTCATATCGGTATGGCGCAACAGGAAGATAAGGTAGGAACTTACAATGAGTTCCGTGAAAAAACTCTTCCGCGCATAGCTAAAGCCGGATACAATTGTATTCAAATCATGGCAATTCAGGAACATCCCTACTACGGTAGCTTCGGTTACCATGTATCCAGTTTCTTTGCCGCTTCTTCCCGTTTCGGTACTCCGGAAGAACTGAAGGAGTTGATCGATACCGCACACGGATTGGGTATTGCAGTGATTATGGACATCGTTCATTCTCATGCAGTAAAGAATGAAGTGGAAGGCTTGGGCAATTTTGCCGGTGATCCGAATCAATACTTCTACCCCGGCGCACGACGTGAACATCCGGCTTGGGACTCACTTTGTTTCGACTATGGAAAAAATGAAGTTATCCATTTCCTTCTCTCCAACTGTAAGTACTGGCTTGAGGAATACGGATTCGACGGTTTCCGGTTCGATGGTGTAACATCTATGCTCTATTATAGTCACGGACTGGGTGAAGCCTTCTGTAATTATGGAGACTATTTCAATGGCCATCAGGATGACAATGCCATCTGCTACCTGACACTTGCCAATAAACTTATCCACGAAGTAAATTCTAAAGCAATAACGATTGCTGAAGAAGTATCGGGAATGCCCGGTCTTGCAGCTAAAGTTGAAGGCGGCGGCTATGGTTTCGACTACCGCATGGCAATGAATATCCCCGATTATTGGATCAAGACCATCAAAGAAAAAATAGACGAAGATTGGAAACCATCCAGCATGTTCTGGGAAGTAACCAATCGTCGTAAAGATGAAAAGACCATATCTTATGCAGAAAGTCACGACCAGGCATTAGTGGGCGATAAGACGATTATCTTCCGTCTGATAGATGCCGATATGTACTGGCATATGCAGAAAGGTGATGAAAACTACACAGTGAATCGTGGTATTGCTCTTCACAAGATGATACGTTTACTGACTTCAAGTACTATCAATGGTGGTTATCTTAACTTCATGGGCAACGAATTCGGTCATCCCGAATGGATTGATTTTCCACGTGAAGGTAATGGATGGTCATGCAAGTATGCCCGCCGCCAGTGGGATCTGGTAGATAACAAGAATCTTACTTACCACTATATGGCCGACTTTGATGCGGATATGCTCAAAATCATTAAGAGCGTGAAAGCTTTCCAGGCAACACCTGTTCAGGAAATCTGGCACAATGACGGCGATCAGGTATTGGCATATATGCGTAAGGATTATGTCTTTGTGTTCAATTTCAATCCAAAACAGTCATTTACCGATTATGGCTTCCTGGTTTCTCCGGGCACATATGAAGTAGTATTGAATACGGATAATCCTGCTTATGGCGGTAATGGATTAGCTGATGACACTGTAAAACATTTCACTATTGCTGATCCTCTTTATGAAAAAGAGAAGAAGGAATGGTTGAAGTTATATATTCCTGCCCGTACAGCAGTAGTATTAAAGAAAACGAAATAAATAACATACTATAAATAAAAAAGCCGTGTCGGGAAATTCCAACACGGCTTTTTTATTCTTCTTTTCGATAGATTATTTCAATTGCGCTTCAATTTGCGGCAATAGTTTCTTAATATTATCTATCATACTTTTTTCACGAGGTTTGTCTGCCGAGAGTAAGGGGAGTGCGCGTTCCAGATACGTTTTAGCATTCTGGAAGTTTTTGTCAGCGATTTCTTTCTGTGCATCGTACTTAGCTTTATCTGAATTAGCCAATGGTGCTGCATTCTTCAGAACTAAAGCTGCCTTGTTATAAGAAAGTGTACCCAAGCTGTACAATGCGTTGGTATTCTTTTCATCGTCAGCAAGTACCTGTTTGAAAGCTTCTTCAGCATCATCCAGTTTATTAGCCTTTTGTGCTTTAATACCGGCATTCAGATAATAATTAGCATGAAGTCTTTTCAATGTCTTGTTTTCTGGAGCTGCTTCTATACCCTCTTTCAGAGTAGCAAGATACTCACTGTCTTTTTTCAAATCCTTCAATGCACCGGCTTTACCTACATATGCATTTCCCAGATTGTATTTCTTTTGAATAGCAATATCAAAATACTTGAGAGCTTCTTCCGGTTTTTTGATTTTATCGGCACAAACGCCGCAGTTGTAAGCGATAACAGAGTCCTGATTGTTTGTCTGTGTCAGGTAGGTACTGAATTTTGTAAATGCTTCCTGGTAATTTTTGGCTTCGAGTGCTGCCTTTCCTTCGTTAATTAGATTTCCAGGTTCTGTAGTTTGCGCAAAAAAGTTAGTTGCTGCACAACACAGCGCAATGGATAACAAAAATTTTTTCATGTGCTTTAAATTTTAAAAGTTGATATCCCAAAATTAGTGTTCATAACTATAGAAGCAAAACCATTTTAACTTTTTTGTAGTTTTTAGGACAGCTGTAACAAATGTTATTTTACGTAAATTTCAAGGGGAACTGTCTACAGAACAACAACATGAGAAAAACAAATTGTGCACATAATCAAAATAGATTATATTTAGAATGAAAATAAATCATACAGAAAAATCACTGCATTGTACAGAATTACCCTAATTAATGAAACAGAAAAAGTCGCAAATGCTTATTTATTAGCGATTTGCGACTTTTCTTCTGTGATTCCGAAGCGATTCGAACGCTTGACCCACGCCTTAGAAGGGCGTTGCTCTATCCAGCTGAGCTACGGAACCATCCTTAATTGCGGTGCAAAGGTACGCTTTTCTGTGAAATTTGCAAAGATTTTACGCAGAAAATATTTTGTAAATAGATGCTTTTATATCCGATTAGATGTTATAATCCTAATGGTAAACCAGTTACATACCATAAAATAAATAACAAAGTCCAGGCTAATAATATATATAGAGAGTATCTCCATGTATATTTCAGTAATGAACCATAGGTCGCTTGCTTATCATATTGCTGCATGTAAGTAAGGATAAGAGGCATGTAGAACATGAAAGGAGTGATGGCATTGGTGGCACTGTCGCCAATACGAAAAGCGCATTGCACCATATCCGGAGAAATCCCCATATTGGCAAAGAACGGAACAAAGATGAAAGACATGAAAGTCCACTTGGCAGTGGCAGAGACCATAATAAGGTTCACAAGTGCTGTAAAGAGAATAAATAGAATGAGTATCCATAAACTCCCAAGATGGATGGACGAAAGCATGTCCGCTCCCATAATGGCTATACATTTATCCAAATGAGAATACTCGAAACACGCAAACATCTGAGCAGCAAAGAAAGCGATAACAAAGTAAACACCCAACAATTTCATAGGTTGAGTAAGCCCCTCAATCACATCTCCATCTGTACGATAACGACCGGAAGCAAAGCCATAAACCATCCCCATAAGCCCGATACCAAAAGAAAGCAAAAACAGAATGCCCTCTATAAAAGGAGAACGGATCAGACCACCATTCACACTACGCAAAATACCCCATGAAGAGAAAGTAGCCCAAAGAATCACGGTTGTATAAATCACCCCGATAGATACTGCACCTATCATAGCACGACGTTCTTTGCGGGATAATTGCTTATAACCATTGAAACGAATATGACCGGCATATTCCCCCAAAGCCGGAAGAAGATTACGGCGGGTTACCTGATAAATAATAAAAGCCAGCAAAAAAGTAGATGCAAACAAGAAATAGTAATTACATAAAGGCCCTGTATTTCCAGGTGACACATTTGCCATATCTGCGGCTTCTTGGGTACTGGCAGCAAGCATAGGATCCAAAGTACTTAGCATCAGGTTAGCGCTATACCCACACGAAACAGAAACGTATGCCGTAATAATACCTGCAACCGGATGCAGACCGACCGAATGGAACAAAGTTGCTGCAATCGGTAAAAGAATAATGTATCCGGCATCCCCTACTACATTGGAAAGTAATCCCAAGAAAATAACCAGTATCACCATGCGCCATGGATTATGCTTACGACGTGCCCCACCACGGATACAAGCATCTATAAAACCTGAATGTTGTGCCACCCCGATACCAAACATAGCCACAATTACTAAGCCCAGCGGAGCAAACCCCGTGAAATTAGTAACCACATGCCGCAACAGCCAACGAACACCTTCCGGACTAAGCAAACTTTGTACCCGTATCTCCTCCCCTGTTTGCGGTTGAAACACGCTCAGGCCGTAAATGTCAAATATCCACGATAAGACAATGACAGCCAGCGTCAACAAGAGAAACATTGTTGCCGGATGCGGTAAACGCCATTTGTTATTCATCATCTGCTTCCAGATTATCTATATCAAGAATACGGAGTTCCAAAGCACGCACAACCAGACGGGTTGCATTCACTCCTACCCGCTCTCCTTGTGGAAACAGACGGTTTACCAAATCATTCTGACGCTTTTCCAGAGATTTAACTCCAAAAGGCATACCTTTCAAGTTAGCAATCATATCTTTGGTATACCCCAATGCCAGATGGCGTAGGAAACGTTCGTCATACTCATCAATATCATAACTGATAACCGCTTCCTGACGTTTGGCATCATTCGCAACAGATTGCTTGAAACGGTCTACAATTTTTTCTAGAATAGGATAATTAAAAACCAGCTTCTTTCCATCCATTACTGCCTGTACATCTGTTTTCGTAAGCAGCTCACCTGTTTTCAAAATAATACCGTCAGCACCCGCATTCAGAACATCCACCCAAAGCTTTTCATTCAGAATTTCTCCGGTAAATATGAGTACGTGCACTCCCGGATAACGCTTAAAGATATTACGGCAGATATCCACACCAATAGTAGTAGAACCACCCAATCCTAAATCCAGCAAGACCAAATCAGGAACTCCAGCTTCTATCAATGTCCAGAATTCGCTTTCGGTCATAGCCGTACCGATAACTTCTGCGTTGGGTATTTCATGGCGGAAGATTTCTTCCGTTCCTTTCAGTTCAAGCTTAACGTCTTCTACAATAATTACTTTGAATTTCTTGTCTTCCATATTCTTTAATTTTATTTTCTTCTCGGTATCGTGAAATAAACTGTAAATCCACCATTCTCAGCTGGTTCAGCATTGATGCGACAGCCACGTTTTCCGGCAAACTCGTCATGGTCGCGAATAATCTGCTTGCAGACGAGATACTCTGTACCTCGCAACTCTCCTTTTTCTCCTGTTGCCGTCATACGTTCCAGGTTTGGATAGAAAAGTTGATTTAATTCCTCACGGTTTTTCGTCCTTCGCATATCAGTGAAAAGGAAACGAATATATTCTCCGTCTACTGCTGCCGCCAAATGTATTTTTCCATCCAGAGGAACAGACAAAGCTTCATCTATCAGATTCTCCAATAAGAAACGAAGTTGGATAAAATCTCCGACCACTCTTTCATCAATAGCTTTCGTAGAGAAAGATACAGCAAACTCTTTTCCCTTATTCGCTTTACGGAAATATTTTTCTGCCAAAACAAACAACTCCGGTACGGAAATTATCCCTCGACGGAACGTAACTTCTTCCAACTGGCGCGATGCACACGAACTCAATATGGTAAATATACCTTTATAATATTCTATCAATTCGCTGATAGCTGAAACCGTCTCTTTTTCTTCCGTTTCTGAGAGAATACCTGAACGGAGTTTACCAATGAGTTGCTTGATCTTATTCGGATAATAAATTGTCTCGTGCTTGATGGTGGAAAGACAATTATCAAGCACCATATTCTGCACATGCAACATACCGTCCTCCCATGACGCCCGGTGTGCTTCTTCATGCGCTGCTTCAATGTCGCGGTATTTTGTTGCCAGTTTCACAACTGCATTGAAGACCACAATCGCTATATACCGCGCAATCAATTCCAACAATAAATGAGCCGTCTCCTGATCGACGCTCTCCTGCCGTTCAAGATATAACACACCCACACAACGCGAATCACCCGCAGCATCCACCACCAAAGGCAAAGCTTCAAATCCTGGTGCGGACAGTTGAGTATGCTGTTCAAAACAACGCTGAATTACTTCCTTCCAAAGTTCATCTTCTGTCGCAGATGATCCATTATCTCCCACAGAGGACAACTCATTTTCTATAGAATTTGACGCATATTCCAGTTGATGTGTCGTTTCATTATAAACGGCGATTCCTAACCGATCAATACTTAGCAACTCATTTACGGCATCGAAACCTTCGTCAACGATACGTTGAGGAATAGCTTTCAGGGTATCTTCTTCCCGTTGCAATGCCTCTTCTGTTTCGGGAACTTGTATCAGGGAGGCAGCAAATATCTGTCTATTGATTTCCAAAACCTGTTCCAGATTCCAACGGTTTACAAGACGTTTACGAATATACAGAATGTAATATCCTAAAAGCAACATAGCTATAAGTCCGATAAACAAGATAACACCCACCATCTTATTATTGGTAGAACGTTCCAGTTGACGACAATATTCTTCCAATGACTGGTCTTCACCCAATAATTTGTACATGGTGGTATAGGCGGCATTATTATAACTGTACGCATCCCATTGTTTCAAAGCCAGAAAAGCGACAGCCGCCTCATTCCGGATATCCAGAATAACATGAAAGTCCGAATTGAAAAGCTCATTCCACCAGGATAATTCCCCCGGCTCCCCTTCTCCTCTCAATGACATGTAGCGCTGCGGATCCTGGGCATACCTTTTATAATGCGCATTCAGACAAGACATGGCAGAATCTACATATTCCAAAGCCTGTTCAAAATTTCCTTCCACATTACTATAATAGGCATCATTGGCATAGTCAGACGCCTCATTCAACAGAGCTTCAAACTCATTTTCCGCAGTTAATGACAAAGAATCCTGAGCCGTTTGCGCATAGATTTCATCCGGTTGCATCACCGCTTCCTCCACTGCTCTATTGCATGAACTCATACCTATAGAAAAGAATATACACAGAAATACCATCAAAGTTTTACGCACTCCTGTAGGCAGACGGAAATAAAAACGACTGCCCTTTCCTAAAGTACTTTCTACATTGAACAAACAGACTCTGAATACTTCGTTCGTCTTCCGGTATTTCTCAATGATACCTTTACAATTCATCAGGCCGAAGCCGCTCCCTTTGTTTTTCAGTAGTTCTTCCCGATCGGCAGCATCCAGTATACCTATTTCCTGCGAATTATACAATTTCTCACCGACAATACGCGTCACATCTTCTTCTGAAAGGCCATAACCGGTATCCTCTACTGAGATTTCCACATATTCTTCTGTCGAATTTGCATAGACTTTTACCTTGCCTCCCTTTGGAGTATATTTACGGGCATTTTCTGCAAGCGTGTTTATCATAAACAGCGTCAACGCCTTGTCAGCTTTCACATAGGTATCCGTTGGCGTCACTTCCAGTTGTTGCTGTTTCATTTCGAAGGCACGGCTTCCTTTCCGTATCAGATCGAAAAGCTCGTTCAATCCGAACGTTTCTATATTCAAGCTCAGGCTACCCTGTTTCATTTTAATCCATAAAGCAAGGATATCATTGTATTCATTGATGGTTGTCACCAATTCGTCCATATATTGATACTTCTCAGCCTTGATGTGTTCGTCATGGATAAAACCCTTTTCCGTCAGTTTATGCACTTCATTAATAATACGGTCTATGTACGGATGAATACCGTTCACAATGGCCATACACGCTTTCTTTATAAGATTCTGACGTTTATTTCCAGCTATATGCTGTTCGTACACATACCGTTCTTTCTCCAACCGACGACGTTCGTCACCCAGCGAAATGGAAGTCATGCCATTGTCAAGCGCCCATGTAATATAAGGAGCAATCACATGTAGTATTGCCTTCTCATCCTTCGTAAGACGTTTGGGTAATACCAACTGCCCATCTTCTATCCGGATGTCTTTTACATTGAAAAGTTCCTCTATATCTGTCTGCACAGCTGAAAGAATGGCATCTACAATTTCTTCTTCCGTCTGCGCGTCCGTGGGAATAGAAGCGGTTATTTTCTGGCAAATGTCCAACATCTGCCTCAAACGGTGCAAATGGACATGATTACGTTCTTTAGACCGCTTATTGAATATCCAAAAGAATAAAACCACCAGTATAAAACCGACAATCACAAAGAAGAGTAAAATATTGAGTTGCCGAGCTTCACTTTCCAAAGCCTGATAACGGCTTTCCAACTCCTTATCCTGCCGGGTATCTTCCAGTATATCCAGATATATATTGCGATTATAATCAGAGTGTTGCTTCATTTCCAGTCCGGCATACGTAACACTCAGTTGTTCGCGAATACGTGAAATCCATTCCGGAACGGTTCGTAACTTACGCTCTATCCATGCTTTTTCTGAAGAAATGGTATCCCGTATATCATAGGTTTTCAACCAGTCCAAGCTATCGTGGCAATCATAAAAACGGCGATGATGGCTGTTCACACACTCCAAGGCAAGCGTCAATGTATCCAATGCTTCGGCGTAGTTATCATGCGCATTCAAATATTTACCAATAGAAACATAGGCACCGGCAATCTGATACACATCATTATATTGCTTGAATTTCTTCAAAGCCAATTGTCCTAAATGCATGGGCAACAAAGAATCCACGGGAACATCAAACTGTTTCAGCGCATGAGAACGCCTGACCTGGAAAAAGTCATAATTATCGGGAGATGCCATCAGGTTAGCAAGCCCCTGCACTCCATTACCTTCAAAATACAAATATCCTCCGCGGGATGCCATTTTCCAAGTTGTATACAGTTCGTCGAATTCACGCAAACGACGTTCATCCGCCGTTTCACCATCACAAAGTGCCGCCGATCCTTTTATATAATGATAATACAGTAACTGGTTTGTATCTGCCGCAAGTTCTTCCTGCGGATATATTTCGTTGATGGAAGCCACCGCTTCCGGACGTTGTTGCAGATAGTAGTAATAAACAGCGGAAACGATATAAAATTCGGAGCGGGCATAGTTCAGTCTCAACCGTTCGTGCTTATCTACAAAAAGTTTGTTATCTTCATCTATTCGTTTCATGCGGCGGAGGGCACTGTTCCGATAGTCATAAAATTCTTTGTTCATGGCTGTCCGCTGATAGATTTTCATCAATCCGATATCGGCAACCAGCAGTTCCAGCTCATTTTTCGTGAGACTATACACATCTTTATGAAACTTCTCCGCTTTCTCAAAATCCATGCGCATAAAAGCGCAAAAGCCCAGATTATTGGATGCTTCCGCTTTCCCCTGGCTATACAGATTTACTTTTCCATAAGCTTGTGTGGCAGCATGACAAGAAGAGTCCAGGTCTTTATAACGATAAGAATAAGCCACTTGGTTGAGCGAATCGATAAGATGTACTTCCTTGGTGGGAGCAGTACCCACACAAGAAATCATTACTATGCAAAAACACAGTAAGCCCACCAATCGTATATGAGGAAACTGTTTCACTTAGCAAAGCTACAAATAAATCCGGGAAAGAAAAAAGATTTTTCTACAATAAGTCTTGTAGAATGTAGCGGGAAATTCATAACTTTGCAGCCGTATTAAACAAATAGGTAACATCTATTACAAAATGAGCGAAAAAGCACCCGTAATGGTATTCTCCGGAACTAACTCGAGATACCTTGCAGAAAAAATCTGCGCAAGCCTTGATTGCCCTCTGGGAAAGATGAACATCACCCACTTTGCTGATGGTGAGTTTGCTGTTTCCTATGAAGAGTCAATTCGTGGCGCACATGTATTCCTGGTTCAATCCACCTTCCCTAATTCCGACAATTTAATGGAACTTCTGCTGATGGTTGACGCTGCTAAAAGAGCGTCTGCTAAAAGTGTAGTTGCAGTCATTCCATATTTCGGTTGGGCACGACAGGACAGAAAAGACAAACCTCGCGTTTCTATCGGCGCAAAGTTAGTAGCCGATTTACTTTCAGTAGCAGGTATCGATCGTTTGATTACGATGGATCTCCATGCTGATCAAATCCAAGGTTTCTTCAACATTCCGGTAGATCACTTGTATGCTTCGGCAGTGTTCCTCCCCTATATTGAGTCCTTGAAATTGAAAGATCTTGTAATCGCTACGCCGGATGTGGGTGGTTCCAAACGTGCCAGCACATTCTCAAAGTATTTGGGAGTTCCCCTGGTATTGTGCAACAAATCACGTGAGAAAGCAAACGAAGTTGCATCCATGCAAATTATCGGTGATGTAACCGATAAGAATGTAGTATTGGTAGATGACATCGTAGATACGGCCGGTACTATCACCAAGGCAGCTAACATTATGTTGGATGCCGGTGCTAAATCAGTACGCGCTATTGCAAGCCACTGTGTAATGTCCGACCCGGCGTCTTTTCGTGTACAGGAATCCAGTCTGACTGAAATCGTATTTACCGATAGTATCCCCTACTCTAAGAAATGCGCGAAAGTGAAACAACTCAGTATTGCTGATATGTTTGCAGAAACCATTAAGAGAGTGGTGAATAATGAGTCTATCAGTTCACAGTATATTATCTAATAGAGAGTTGGATATAAAAACAAAGGCTACGCAGTTTAATATTGCGTAGCCTTTGTTTTTTATTTAGAGTTTCAAATCTCAATCATTCTACTCCAGTCTTCCCATTTTGTACGTGCCCTTTTTTATTACTTTTCCGTTTTTATCCGTTTCAACAAAAGGACCGTGCTTTTTGCCTTGCTTGAAGAAGCCCTCGTAACGATTACCGTTTTTATCCTCCTGTATACCGTTACCTTCTTCCATACCATTCACAAAACCACCTTTATATTTAGTTCCGTCTGTCATAATCAGGGTTCCCTGACCATTGAACTGGTTGTTTTTCCATTCGCCTTCGTAGGAATCACCTACATTCCATTTATAGGTTCCGCGGCCGTCACGTTGGTTGTCTTTCCAGTCGCCGTCATAGACTGCACCATTTGCCCAGGTGAATACACCTTTTCCATGTTGCATGCCGTCCTTAAAGTTTCCCACATACTTATTGCCGTTAGCGTGATAATAAATGCCGGCTCCGGTACGTTCGCCCTGCACATACGCACCTTCATAGCGATCGCCGGTGTGGAAGAAGTAAATACCTTTTCCATGCTGCATGTCATCTTTCCAGTCGCCTACATATTTATCTCCGTTGGCATATTCGAAAGTCCCTTTTCCGTCACGCACATCGTTCTTCCAATCACCTTCATATTTACAGCCGTCATTCCAGACAAAAGTACCCTCACCCTCTTTTTTATCATTCTTCCAGGAACCTTCATATTTGGAACCGTTTTTCCAGGTGTATGTGCCTTGACCTTCACGTTTATCATTTACCCAGTCTCCTTCGTAAATGTCACCGGTGTAATAGTACATTGTACCTTTGCCTTGCTGATAGTCCTGAAACCACATACCATCATAGCGGTTGTTATTCATGAAATAGTAGATGCCCTTACCGTGTTGCTGATCCTGAAACCATTGTCCTTCGTACTTTTCGCCGTCAGGAAATGTATAAGTACCATATCCTTCACGCTTTCCTTTCACATATTCACCTTCGTAGACATTGCCATTCTTGAAAACCGTCTTACCCTTTCCGTTGGGTTTACGTCCTTTCATTTCACCCGTATATACAGAGCCATCTTTGAAGGTATGAGTTCCTATCTTTATTTCAGAAGAGAAAGTTGTTTTTACTTTGTCGAAGAAACCGGATTTCTTTTCCTGGGCCGTGGCCCCGCCTTGGGACATGAATACCAGAATGAGTGCAGTATATAGATATTTCATTGAAAATTATAAATTAGCGATTTTAATAAAAAGACGTGTAAACGCAGCAACTTGTTACACGCCCTATATAGTATTTGCACAAAGATACAATTAATCTGCTAAAAGGAAGGGGTATCACACCTTTTTTATGACATTTTTTTGCCGGATACGATTTCTTTTAATGTCTCTTTGCACAAATAGCGTGAGGCAAGTTCGCGTATCTCGACAGGAGTAATTGTCTTCACTGCTTCTACGGCATCCCTTACATACGAATCGGGGAGGCCGGAAGTATGAATAAAGATCCAAGCGTCCGCCAGTGAGAAGGCAGACTCATAGCTGCGACACATATCACCCAACATATAGTTTTTCACCATAGCAAGTTCTTCGGCAGGTACGAGGTCATTTTGCAGGCAGTCTATTTCATGGTAAACTTCTTTGATAAGCGGTTCTACAAATTCATTGGCAGTCTCTGCATTGACAACCAACAGTCCACTATCGGGATAAGGCATGATGCCGGCAGATATACCATACGTATATCCTTTATCTTCACGAATATTAGACATCAAACGGCTACCGAAATACCCTCCGAACAAGGTAACCAGAACGCGGACTTTCAAATAGTCAGGATGACGTCGGTCCAAAGAAAGCATTCCCATGCGAACAGCACTTTGCATTGCATCGGCACGCTCGGTAAAAATACGTTTTTCAGAAGAAGTTACCGGAACATAGGACAGTTTTTCCGGCTTCCGGAAATCTTTACCGAAAGGTTCACTTCCAAAAAGAGTTTCAATACGACGGATAGCGTCTTCGCTAACCTTCCCCGCAAGATAGATACTGCAATTTCCGGAATGATAATATCGGTCGTAAAAAGATTGCAAGACAGAAGGGTTGATCAAAAGATAATCTTCCTTCTGCACTAATTGCCCGCACGGATGCGTATCACCGTATACAGCATTTATCAAAGTGCGATGGGCCAGAAAATCCACCTTGGAGCTGTTTACAAGAAATTGTTGGATATTGCTGTCAATAATCACTCCCAACTCTTTTTCAGGGAAAAGAGGTTCTTTTACGATAGATTCAAAAATATCTAAAGTTTCCGGCAGATATTTATTTAAAGAATAAAGGGTGATATAAGCATACTCGGACGAGCTGGAAAGTTCCAACCAGGCACCATAGTAATCCAACTTTTCGGCAATGGCCGCGGCCGAATAACGCCGGGTACCTTCGCGCAGCATCCGGTTGGTAAACAAAGCCTGCAAGCGTTGATTCTGTTGCCAGCGTCCACCTTCTATCAACAGGTCAATTCGGACTACTTCATTATCCCCGGCATTGAGTATATATAAAGGTATACCATTTTTCATCACCCGACATTCAGGAGATGGCACTGCCAGTTGTTCCGGCTCACAAATAAGGGGCTGGATAGTTCTGTCTAACATATTTTCAAAAATTCTTCAGCCTTTTCCAAATCCTGGGGAGTATCAATGCCAATGGTCTCTACTTCGGTAATACCGGCTTTAATGGTATAGCCATTCTCCAGCCAACGAAGTTGTTCCAGCGATTCTGCCAGTTCCAGCGAAGATTGCGGCAATGAAGTAATCTCTTTTAAAACTTCAGCACGATAAGCATATAATCCTATATGCTTATAATAAGTGTGATTTTTCAGCCAATCTTGTTTTTCCGCATTTCGCTGATAAGGAATAATGGAGCGGCTGAAATAGAGTGCATTCATATTCTTATTCAGCACTACTTTCGGAGAATTGATATTCTCCAAAGCTTCAAATCCATTCTCAGGAGTAAAAGGTTTCACCAGTGTAGCAATCTGGGTCGTAATATCGTCGAAGCAAGCTTTTACAGTTTCCAGTTGGGAGGGTTGAATAAAAGGTTCATCACCCTGAATATTGACTACGACATCAAAATCTCCCCCTATTTTAGTATATGCTTCATAGCAACGATCTGTGCCGCTTTTATGATTCACAGAAGTCATCACTACTTTACCTCCGAAAGCTTTTACAGCTTCTTCGATCCGTTCATCATCTGTGGCCACATAAGCATCGTCCAGAATACCTGCCACTTGTTCATATACTCGCTGTATTACAGTTTTACCTCCCAGCATGGCCAACGGTTTTGCAGGAAAACGCGTGGATGCATAACGGGCGGGAATGATTCCTAAAAACTTCAACATGTTTATATTTACGATTTAATAGCTACGCGTACCCATTTATAATTACTCTATCTCTTTCAATCCCCGGCAAATATAGTCCCTTTTTAAATCGTCGGGTTTATAGACTGTATCATCACATGATAATAAGTCCAGATCCAACCGGACTATTTCTTGCTTTTTCTCTTCAGGCATCCGCCCCGCTTCCCGTTCAATAGCTTTCAAACAAGAAGTTATTTCCGCCGCATCGTTACTGGAAATAAAACGTGCCACCTGATTGGAAAATAAAGATGAACGCCGGAAATAAAGCGGTTTAGTCTCTTCTTCCGTAGAAAAACGAATACTAGGAAACAGTTCTTTCAACCGCTTCCGCGCCAACGAAAGATTCTCTTTCTGTTGCTCGTTACTACCGATGCTGATTGTATAAACCACTTTCGAAATCAAGAATTTAGACCGATACTTGAACTTTAATCAAAGAAATCATCCAAACCAGTTTCTGATACCGATTCAAAATTAACGTCCCCATTATCCTTACAAGGATCGAAACCTTCCGGAAGTTGGAATGTCTCATTTTCATCATATCCCAGTGTCTTGTCTCCAAGTACTTTTACCATATATTTAGACCAGATAGGCAATGCCATAGAAGCACCTTGCCCATGCAGCATAGTATCGAAATGAATATCGCGCTCTTCTCCACCAACCCAACATCCGGATACCAGTGAAGGAGTAAAGCCCATAAACCAACCATCTGCATTATAGTTAGTTGTTCCGGTCTTACCACCCATATCAGCTTTCACACCTAAACGACGAACACGTCCACCTGTTCCCTCATTAATAACGGCACGAAGCATAACCAACATCTTATAAGCACTGGAAACACTGATAACTTCTTCCATTTCCGGAGAGAACGTAGCTAATACATTTCCGTCATTATCTTCAATGCGAGTTACAAACAGTGGAGCTACGCGGATACCTTTATTGGGGAATGCCGTATAAGCACTGACCATTTCTCCTACCGAAATTTCACAAGGGCCAAGACACAAAGATACTGACGGCACAATTTCACGATTACGCACACCAAAGCTTTCAATCAAACGCTTCAGAGAATATGGATTGAGCTTACTCATCAGATACGCTGTGATCCAGTTATCAGAGTTAGCCAATCCCCACTTAACAGTCACCATTTCTCCATAACGTTTAGTATTGGCATTACGGGGCGTCCACGGTTTGCCGTTTTCATCAATTAAAGTATATTCCACATGACGCGCTTCATCACAAGGAGAATAACCACTCTCCATAGCCAATGTGTAGACATAAGGTTTGATAGTAGAACCTACCTGACGGCGACCTACCATTGCCATATCATATTTAAAATAATGATGATTAGGCCCTCCAACATATGCTTTCACATGCCCATTATGCGGATTCATAGACATAAAACCTGCACGGAGGAAGTGTTTGTAATAGCGGATAGAATCCATAGGTGTCATGATTGTATCCTTTTCACCATTCCAGGTAAATACCGACATTTCTTCAGGTGTATTGAAAGCTTTTTCTATTTGGGCATCCGATGCCCCGGCTTTCTTCATGATACGATAACGGTCGGACTGTTTCATGGTGCGGGTAAGAATTTCATCTACCTGTTCCTGTGTAATTCTGTTACTGTAAGGCGCTTTTTTACGTCCTTTCTTTTCTTTGAAGAAATAGCCTTGCAATTCTTTAAGGTGCTCTTCTACTGCCTCCTCTGCATATTGCTGCATACGGGAGTCAATAGTGGTATAAATTTTCAGACCGTCTGTATAAAGATTATATTTAGACCCATCTTTCTTAGTGTTCTTTTCACACCAACCAAATAAAGGATTATTTTCCCAGTCAAGAGAATCTTCATAGAATTTTTGCATCTGCCAACCACGATAATCTCCCTTTACAGGTTTCTTTGCATTCAATACACCACGCAGATATTCGCGGAAATAAGTTGCCATTCCTTCATTATGGTCAACGCGAGTATATTTCAGAACAAGCGGAAGAGCCTGCAAAGAGTCACATTCTTCCGCTGTGATATATCCGGCTTTACGCATCTGATCAAGCACCACGTTACGACGTCCGCGTGAACGTTCATTATATCGTACTGGATTAAAATAAGATGGATTCTTGCACATTCCTACAAGCATAGCGGCTTCTTCTATCTTTAAATCATTTGGATCGCAACCGAAATAAGTATTGGCGGCAGTTTTAATACCTACTGCATTGTTCAAGAAATCAAATTTATTAAGATACATGGTAAGTATCTCTTCTTTAGTGTAATAACGTTCCAGTTTCACGGCAATCACCCACTCGATAGGTTTCTGAAACAAACGTTCCATTACATTATCCGCACTGGGTGAATAAAGCTGTTTGGATAATTGTTGTGTAATCGTACTACCTCCACCTGCATTCGTCTGGAATAGCAAACCACGCTTCACGATAGCGCGAAACAATGCGATGGCATCAATTCCGGAGTGTTTGGCAAAACGCACATCTTCCGTTGCAATCAAAGCATTGATAATATTGGGAGACAGATCATTATAGCCTACATACACACGATTCTCTTTACTAAATGAATAAGTTCCGAGCACCTTTCCGTCTTCTGAGAAAATTTGTGTAGCAAACTTATAATTGGGGTTTTCCAGATCTTCGACAGGAGGCATATAGCCTATCCAACCTTTTGCAATGGAGAAGAAAACAGTGACGCAAGCCAATACTATGACGGCTAAGAATATCCAAAGGATTTTTATGATGTTCTTTATCATGTTTATTACTGTAAATTCACTAAATCAATAAAATAGATTACCTGTAAAAATAACAAGGCAAAGGTACGGAATTATATTGGAACACCCTTATAAATTCTATAGAAAACTCTTAAAACGCCACACTTTATCATCGGAAATGCCACATCTTAATGGGTAAAACGCCACACTTCAGCAAGCACAAAGTGTGGCATTTCGGAGAATGAAATGTGGCATTTCCGATGATAAAGTGTGGCATTTGGGGTGATGAAACATGGCATTTTGGTCACCCAAAAGAGCAGAAAACAGATCATTTTGGAGGTGCTTTTTGTTTAGGAAACGGCCGATTCCAAGCTGTTTTTTGCAGAAAAATGCATTTTTTTGCTTAGGAACAAAGTGGAATTTTAAAGGCTATACTTCTATTATTCAAGACCTTAACCAAAACAAACAATACATTTTTCTTTCTTATATATTCTTTATATAACAACAACAGCAGAAAAGAAAAAGAAAAGCTGCTGCTGATGCTGGTAATGATCCAAACAAATTCCGGCATTCATCTCACTGCATTAAGAAACTTCATCTCGTGAGATCGTTTTTTCGTCCCACGAAATGTTTTTTTTCAGCTCATAGGGCAAAACTCTTTGTCCCATAAACTGAAGATCACCGGCTATGGAGACGAAAAAAACTTCTAAATTTTCTCCCGTCTTTCTTCCGTACTCCGCATCTTTTCCGTACCTTTGAACTCTCGAAAAGAAATAAAATAACGAACGATATGGAAAACAGAAGTTTAGTCACCATTGCCGAGCATAGCAAGGAAAAAATCCTCTACATGATCGAGATGGCGAAGCAGTTTGAAGCCCATCCCAACCGTAGGCTGCTGGAAGGGAAAGTGGTTGCTACCCTCTTTTTCGAGCCGTCTACCCGCACAAGACTCAGTTTTGAGACAGCAGCCAACCGCTTGGGAGCCCGTGTAATCGGGTTTAGTGACCCCAAAGCAACGAGTTCTTCGAAAGGCGAAACCCTGAAAGATACCATCAAAATGGTGAGCAACTACGCCGATATCATCGTAATGCGGCATCATCTGGAAGGAGCCGCCCGCTATGCCAGCGAAGTAACCACAGTGCCTATCGTCAATGCCGGAGACGGAGCCAACCAGCATCCTTCACAAACGATGCTCGACCTCTACTCCATCTACAAGACCCAGGGTACACTGGAGAACCTGAATATTTTCCTCGTTGGTGACCTCAAATATGGCCGCACCGTACACTCACTGCTGATGGCAATGCGCCACTTCAACCCGACTTTCCACTTCATAGCTCCTGATGAATTGAGAATGCCCGAAGAATACAAAATTTACTGCCGCGATCATGGCATCAAATACGTGGAACATACGGACTTTACGGAAGAAACCATAGCAGATGCCGACATCCTCTACATGACTCGTGTGCAGCGTGAACGCTTCACTGACCTCATGGAGTACGAACGGGTGAAGAACGTCTACATCCTGCGCAACAAGATGCTGGAACATACCCGTCCCAATTTGTGCATTCTGCATCCCCTGCCCCGCGTCAATGAAATCGCTTATGACGTAGACGATAATCCGAAAGCTTACTACTTCCAACAGGCACAAAATGGTCTGTATGCCCGTGAGGCTATTCTCTGCGACGTATTAGGCATCACACTGGATGATGTGAAAGAATGATTTGACAAGTTTACAATTGAAGTTACATCAGAAAACTATGAGCGAAAAAAAACAAGAATTACAAGTTGCCGCATTAGAAAACGGTACAGTTATCGACCATATCCCCTCTGAAAATCTGTTCACTGTAGTCTCTTTGCTGGGACTTGAACACATGAATAACAATATCACCATTGGCTTTAATCTCAAAAGCGGAAAGCTGGGTACTAAAGGCATTATTAAAATTGCGGATAAATTTTTCTGCGATGACGAAATTAATCGTATCGCCGTGGTAGCACCTAATGTGAAGCTGAATATTATCCGGGATTATGAAGTGGTGGAAAAACGTGAAGTTAGCCTTCCTGAAGAACTTCGCGGCATTGTAAAGTGTGCTAACCCCAAATGTATTACGAACAACGAGCCCATGGCGACGTTATTCCATGTAGTGGATAAGGAGAATTGTGTGATCCGATGCCATTATTGCGAGAAAGAACAAAACAGAAGCGATATTGAAATAATATAAGAGCTACGAGCTACAAAAGGAGCTACAAGCTACAAGTGCTGCGCAATGCTCGCTTTATAGTTTGCAGTTCCCATCCGAAAGGCACTCGTAGCTGGTAGCTTGTAGCTCGTAACTTATGTAATCCGTAACTTTTTAGTCATGAAACAAGACTGGAAGCCCGGAACAATGGTTTACCCGCTTCCTGCCGTATTGGTAAGCTGCGGAAGTACTCCGGAAGAATATAACATATTAACAATTGCATGGACGGGAACGATTTGTACGAACCCGCCCATGTGCTATATTTCAGTACGTCCCGAACGCCACTCCTACGAAATCCTGAAACGGAATATGGAGTTTGTCATCAATCTCACTACCAAAGATATGGCGCGTGCAACGGATTGGTGTGGCGTACGTTCCGGGAAAGACTACAATAAGTTTGAAGAAATGCATCTGACACCGGGAAAAAGCACTGTGGTCAATGCCCCTCTTATTGAAGAATCCCCTTTGTGTATAGAATGCCGTGTAAAGGAAATCATGTCACTTGGCTCGCATGATATGTTTATTGCCGATGTGGTAAACGTGCGTGCCGACGACCGGAACCTAAACCCGGAAACCGGAAAACTGGAGCTGGCGGAAGCTAATCCACTGGTTTACGTACATGGAGGATACTATGAATTGGGTGAAAAGATCGGTAAATTTGGCTGGTCTGTTGAGAAGAAAAGATAGTGATTAACGGTTAGTGATAAGTGATGAACAAAGTTTTGAAAATATTTATCCTGTGCCTTTTGTTTTTCCCCGCTACAACGTGGGGGCAATCTCATCTTGTGCCCGGTACAGCGGTTGAAGAACCACTGAAGAAACATCACCATGACCGTCCGGTGAACTTCGGTATTAAAGGTGGGTTCACCTCTTCCCTCTTCCTTGTATCTAATCTTACATTAAACGGAATCACCATAGATGAGGTGCAGAATAACTACAAGATAGGCTATTTCGGCTCTGTCTTTATGCGTATCAACTTTGAACGTCATTTCCTGCAACCGGAAATATCCTACAATATCAACCGCTGCAATATTACTTTCGAAAAACCTGCCGCAGAGGATGCTCCTTTGGAAATGGCATCTATAACTTCTGAAATCCACAGTGTAGACATTCCTGTGATCTACGGATATAATGTTATTAAGGAGGGTCCCTACAGTCTGGCTGTATTCGGAGGTCCTAAATTTCGTTATATCTGGAATAAAAAGAGCGAAGTTACTTTTGAGAATTTCGACCAACAGGGAATCAAAGAAAGGCTGCGTCCGCTGAACCTCAGCTTCACCCTTGGAGTAGCCGTTACTATCTCCCGCATTTTCTTCGATTTCCGCTATGACATAGGAGTACATAATATATCCCGCAAAGTGACTTATGATGACGGCGTCGCCGAAGGTGATCCACCCGCCGACGAAATACGTTTCCACCGGCGAGACAATGTTCTCAGCTTTTCCTTTGGAGTATTCTTTTAGAAAGTAAATTTCTGTCTTTTCTGACAGTTTATTCATTTTTTTACCGTAAATTTGTGCGCTTAATAAGAGAACACAGATTTATCAAACTTATCTAAGTAAGCAAAATGAAAAGAGACGATTTAATTTTCGATATCATCGAAAAAGAACATCAACGTCAGCTCAAAGGTATTGAACTGATTGCATCAGAGAATTTTGTAAGTGACCAAGTAATGGAGGCAATGGGCTCCTGTCTCACTAACAAGTATGCAGAAGGTTATCCCGGCAAACGTTACTACGGAGGTTGCGAAGTAGTAGACCAGAGCGAACAAATTGCTATCGACCGCATAAAGGAAATCTTTGGTGCAGAATGGGCTAACGTGCAACCCCACTCAGGCGCACAGGCTAATGCAGCTGTATTCCTTGCTGTATTGAATCCGGGTGACAAATTCATGGGATTGAATCTGGCTCACGGTGGTCACCTCTCACACGGTTCTTTAGTAAATACTTCCGGTATCATCTATACTCCCTGTGAATATAATCTGAATAAGGAAACCGGTCGTGTAGACTATGACCAGATGGAAGAAGTTGCTTTGCGCGAAAAACCAAAGATGATCATCGGTGGTGGTTCAGCATATTCCCGCGAATGGGACTACAAGCGTATGCGCGAAATCGCAGACAAAGTAGGTGCTATCCTGATGATCGATATGGCTCACCCTGCCGGACTGATTGCAGCCGGATTGCTGGAAAACCCTGTGAAGTATGCTCATATCGTTACTTCTACCACACATAAGACTTTGCGTGGTCCTCGCGGAGGTATCATCCTGATTGGCAAAGACTTCCCTAATCCTTGGGGCAAAACAACACCGAAGGGTGAAATCAAGATGATGTCTCAGTTGATCGACTCAGCCGTATTCCCGGGTATCCAAGGTGGTCCGTTGGAACACGTCATTGCATCAAAGGCTGTTGCATTCGGTGAAATTCTGCAACCCGAATTCAAAGAATATGCTGCCCAGGTGAAGAAAAATGCGGCCGTACTGGCACAAGCATTAATCGACCGTGGCTTTACAATCGTTTCCGGTGGTACGGATAATCACTCTATGCTGGTCGACCTGCGTAGCAAATATCCTGATCTCACAGGTAAAATTGCTGAAAAAGCATTGGTATCTGCCGATATCACTGTAAACAAGAATATGGTTCCGTTCGATAGCCGTTCTGCATTCCAGACTTCCGGTATCCGTTTGGGTACTCCTGCCATCACTACTCGTGGCGCCAAAGAAGATCTGATGCTGGAAATTGCAGAAATGATTGAAACGGTTCTGTCCAATGTAGAAAACGAAGCGGTTATTGCCGAAGTTCGCGCACGCGTGAATAAGACAATGGAGAAATATCCGCTGTTCGCATATTAAGAAATTTGTTTTTACGAGTCAGCCGGTTTAGTTTTTCCGGCCGACAGGTATATACATTTTTGAGAAAAAATGTATGTATATGAATGATTAAATATATAGTTAAATTGTAAAATGGTCCGTAGCCTTTGTGATAAAGGCTACGGACCTCTTTTTTTTACGCATTGACACTATTTTTGTTGTATTGAAAGGATACTCCTGCTTGCATTTCCCTATTTTTGAAAACTACATTTATTATTCACTTTAAAACTTTAATTACTATGTCAGAAAACATTGGAGTAGCTACAGGTAAGATTATGCTGAAAATTGTTATCGCTCTTTTTAAAGGTGTATGGAATGTACTGACCTTCGGGTTTAGAGCTTACAAAGGTCACCGGGACAAAAAAGACGCCGAAATGCGTGAACAGTTGAGACAGGTACAAGCAAACAACAATTCCCAAACTATTTAATTCTGCAATACTATGAGCTCAGCAAACAAGAAACACATGCAGGGTGGTATGAACACCACATACAGCAATGTAAATACTGAAGACAAGAGAAACAAAAAAGCGGAAGAACTATTGTTCCAAGCATGGGAAACAGCCGGATATCATGGACAGCCGGATGAAGATTATTATCCTCGAACAGCCCAGGAAACAAGGGATATGGAAGATCTGCTGACACAAGCGGAAGCAGCCATTGATGACCCGTCGGATACCGAACTAATGGAGGTAATGGCTGATACGCGCGAAGTGCTGGAATGGTCCAAACAGCGGCATTGGACATTCGCATGGTGGATCATCATCTGTGTAGCCATTATGGGATGTTATTATTTCTATCAGGCCGGAAGCGAACAGGATTATGTAGCAAAGAGACAGGCTCTGACTGATGAGCAAGTGCAGACTGAACTCAGTGAAGCTATAACCCGGCAACAAAGTTACATTGACACTTATAACCAAAAGTTGGCCATAGATACCATTTCTGAAGAAACACGCAGTCTTTATGAAAAATATCTGGAAAATGCCACTGAAGAAATAAAAGAACTGAAAGCATATAATGTGGAAACTTATAAAAAGCACCTGGTAGATCGTGCCGATGCCGGAGTATGGCGTGAAAGATGGGAAGCGATCTGGTGCTTTATCTGGATCGTGCTTTATATTTTCGCTTGCCGTCCACGTGGATATATGATTACTAAACGTCGCCGTGAAGACAAAATGGCTACCGGTCTCAAAAAGATATTATTCGGCATTGCAGGAGCTTTAGTGGGTGCTGCCGGCGCTTTATATGTGACCACCACCATAACTAAATGGAGCGATGGAAGTAAAACCCGTGATGATGATAGCATGATTATCTATGCCATGAAGTTCGGTCTTATTGCGCTGGCTGTTATCATTGTTCTTTGGGCAGCACGTATTGTTATCGTGATTGCTACACTTCTGGGACTATTGAGAAACTACGACTGGAAACAGTTGGCCAAAGACCCGAAAGCCATGTTGAACGATTTGAAATAAATGGAAAGGGGATGCAAGTAATATACCGGCATCCCCTATTTCTATATTTATACTTTCCGATGGTTAGCTCAATCCTTCTATATTTCCATCTACAATGTCAATGTGCATAGCTTGTGGCTCTTTGGGAAGCCCCGGCATACGCAGAATTTCTCCGGCGATGGCAACAATCATTTCCGCACCGTTATTGATTACAATATCCTTGATATGAAATTCAAAGTTGTTCACCGCACCGTATATTTTCGGATCGGCAGAGAAAGAATATTGTGTTTTGGCAATGCAAACGGGATAATGACCAATACCCATCTTCTCTATCAATTTGATGATTTTGCGTGAATGGATACTGTAAGTCACCACACTGGCACCGTAAAGATTGCAAGCTATCTTCTCTATCTTTTGTTCTACATTATCATTTTCACTATAACTGAAGTTCAAGGGTTCAGAAGGTTTCTTCTCAATAGTATCCACTACCAGATTAGCGAGCTCCACAGCTCCCTCTCCTCCTTCTGCAAAGGCATTATTGACAGCGAACCCTACACCTAACTTCTCTTCGCAATGCCGGCGGATTGCTTCTACCTCCTCGTCCGTATCACTGGCAAAACGATTGAAGGCAACCAGCACCGTCTGACCGAATGAACGCAGATTGCGTATATGTTTATCGAGATTGCCGAAACCTTGTTGCAGTCCTTCCATATTGGGTTCTTTAATACGATCCAGACTGACACCTCCATGCATCTTCAAACCTTGTGCAGTAGCCACAATCACTGTTAGTTTAGGTTGCAATCCACTTTTGCGACATTTGATATTATAAAATTTCTCCGCACCAAGATCGGCACCGAAACCGGCTTCCGTTACAACATAATCTCCGAAAGTCATTGCCATTTTCGTTGCAAGAATAGAGTTACAACCATGAGCAATATTTGCGAAGGGACCACCATGAACAAAAGCTGCCGATCCTTCGGTTGTCTGAACTAAGTTCGGATTGATAGCATCTTTCAGCAGGACAGTGATGGCTCCTGCTACTCCTAACTCCTTCACAGTGAACGGGCAACCATCAAAACGGAAACCAAGGATGATATTCTCAATCCGTCGTTTCAGGTCGTCTATGTCCTTTGCCAGACAAAGAATAGCCATAATTTCGGATGCAGGGGTAATATCGAAGCCGGATTCTTCGGTAATACCGTTCGTACTGGGACCTAAACCGGTGACAATGCTACGCAAAGAACGGTCGTTCACATCGAGCACGCGCTGCCAGATAATTTCTTTCAGTCCGAACCCGTCCGCCTGATGCTGATAAAGATAATTGTCGAGCAATGCAGATATCATATTGTGAGCCGAAGTGATGGCATGAAAATCTCCTGTAAAGTGCAGATTTATCTTTTCCATAGGGAGCACCTGGGCATAACCGCCACCTGCCGCTCCACCCTTCATGCCGAAACAAGGTCCTAACGAAGGTTCACGCAAAGCAACGATGGCCTTCTTGCCGATCTTATTCAACCCCAATGCCAGACCGATAGAAACTGTAGTCTTACCAATACCTGCTTTGGTAGCAGTAATAGCAGTTACCAAAATCAGGTTACTTTTCTTCACTTTTTCTTCATCAATCAGATGTGTAGGGATCTTAGCAATATACCGTCCGTAGTTTTCTACTTCTTCACGTGGAATACCTACATTCTCGGCTACCTGCTTAATCTTCTTCAGCTCTATGCTGCGGGCTATTTCAATGTCTGATTTCATACAGAGAACTTCTTTAAATAAAACTTTCTTTTTGAAAGCTACAAAAGTACGAAAAAGAGTGCAGATAGCAAGATTTTAGGATAAGAAAGCCTCTGCTATCTTATTCAAGTGTCAAAGAGATACCTTCGACACGGTCTGAATTCGAGTCTCCCGGTTCGACCATATCGAAAGAATGTGTTCCTTCAGGCAGTGGAGCGAAATAAAGAGTATAATCGGCTTCTCCACTTTCGGGCATATAGAATTTCTCCCCTAAAGGGATACCTTCCGAGCGAAGGACAGGACATACGGTTCCATTGTCCGCTACTAACTGGATATTCTTCATTATTTGTATCCAGTATTTAGGTATATAATAGGCACGAATCCGCAGGACCGTAGCAGTATCCGTCAATACTACCTGGCGGATTTCAGGAATATCGTTATTACTTTTCTTTACAGTCGGGAAATTCACCACTTTATGCCCATTCTCTTCCCCTAAGCTCATCACATATTCGTTTGCATTTAGCAGGCGGCGAAGTTTTCGTTTCAGACTCTGCTTCCCGTATCCGAACCATTTTTCTACGATGCGTCCTTCAGGTGAAATAAGGACATAATTTGGAATTCCGCGTACTCCGTATTTAGCATATAATCCATTGCTTCCTTTCAAATCACTCAGATTCTGCCAAGTCATTTCATGGGCTTTAGAGGCTGCTTCCCACCCTTTCTTGGTATCAATGCTCAGACTTACTATCGTCAAGCGATCTTTATACATCTCAGCCACTTCTTTCATCTCAGGCAAAGCCATAATACAAGGCCCGCAACCACGGCTCCAAAAATCCAGCATAATATACTTACCTTTAAAATCAGACAAATGATATACATTTCCCTCCAGGTCGTACAGATCCGCATCTGCCATTTCATCACCCACTTCCACTACTTGAGGAGGAAAGAGATATGTATATGTATCCATTGCCCAAGAGGTTTGTTTTTCTTCATCAGTCAGTCCTTCATAGAGAGCAATCACTTCATCTTTATAAGGATAATTTTCAGTATACTTAGCCGACATTGCCAGCCTTTTCAAGTGCTCCAGCCAAATATCGTCAACCGGAATCTGCTTCATACGTTTTATAGTGTTGGCATCAATACGGATACTAATTTCATCCTCTACCTTCTGCAAACTGTCAGCTTGTGCACGTATCGCCTGTCTTTCTTCGTCCACCGCACTCCCTGCATACTTCCGGCGGTATGCACGCTGCAATAAAGCATTGCGCTGATATTCATTCCACAATTCGCGTGAGTCGTTTATAAAGGCCTGATTAGCCACTTGTTCCGGAACAGTGCTTTTCACATCCCAAGTCCGTATCAGTGTGTTTTCACCGCTTATCTGTATATTATCTCCCGAACGAACCCAAAGTCTTAAGCTCATGGAAGGAAACTTGTCACTTCTTCCCATCATATCCACTATTTCGGTTTCATTTCCCAATGTTTCTGCCTGAAAACGAAAATGTCCGTTACGAATCGTATCAACACCGATACTGTTACCCACATTTCCATCTAAACGGAACAAGGTGACTAAAGTTCCATCATCTACGTTCTTTACTTGTCCTTCTATTATGAAAGTCCCTTGAGCTTGTGTTGTCCACACACTTGCCAATAAGAAAAGTGTTACAATATTTTTTTTCATGTCTGTATGCTTTGCTATTAAGATTATATATCTGTGTCCAAAGCTATAGGATTCTGTTGAGACTATCAAATAATTCTATGATTTTTTCGTAATAGCCTATCATTTTTATAGTTATGCATGTCTTATTTGTCTTTTTTGCTTTCAGTCAGAATATATCCGTCCATCATTCTTATAATCCGTCCTGCTTCCCGGGCATTCTCTTCGGAGTGGGTCACCATGACCACTGTCGCCCCATCCCGGTTCAGTTCTTTCAGAAGGTTCATTACTTCGCTACCATTGGTAGAGTCCAGATTTCCCGTAGGTTCATCGGCAAGGATAATGCGGGGATTGGTAACAATGGCACGGGCAATGGCAACACGCTGCTGCTGACCACCGGAAAGTTGTTGCGGATAATGCTCCGTGCGGTGGGCTATTTGCATACGTTCCAAAGCCTCATTAACACGCCTCACGCGTTCGCGGGTAGAGACTCCGGCATAGAGCAACGGAAGTTCTACATTTTCAAAAACCGTGAGTTCATCTATCAGATTGAAACTCTGAAATACAAAGCCGAGGTTTCCATTGCGCAGGTCCGTACGAGAATTCTCGGAGTAACACGAAACTTCCTGGTTGAGAAACCAGAGTTCACCGGAAGTAGGATTATCGAGCAAACCAATCATATTCAACAGAGTGGACTTTCCGCAGCCCGAAGGTCCCATAATGGCTACAAATTCTCCCTGAGTGATTTCCAGATTCACTTCATTCAAAGCAATGGTCTGTACGCTCTCTGTACGGAATATCTTACTGAGTCCAATAGTCTTTATCATATTCAAATTATTTTTTTATTATATACAAAATAAATCTTACTCATACCTCAATGATTCCACCGGATTCTGTGATGCTTTCCGCCAGGTCTGTCCAAAGACGGTAAGCAAGGTGATGCCTGCAATGACCGCTCCTGACGACACGAACAACCACCAACTTATTGCAGTCTGATAGGCAAATTCGCTTAACCAACGGTGCATAAAGAAATACCCTAACGGACAGGCAATCACGAAAGCCACGCCTACCCAACGAAGATATTCCCGACAGAACATTCGTACAATACGGTCGGAATGAGCGCCATTCACTTTGCGGATACCGATTTCCTTTGTCCGCTGGGTAGTGGAGAGTGCCACTAAGCCAAATACTCCCAGCATAGCTATGACAATAGCCAACACTGTGAAGAACAGTAACATCCGGCTTTGTTGTTGTTCTTTAGCATAGTTTTTATTTAATGCATCGGAGAAAAATTGATAGCTGAAATCTTTCACGAACAAATCATCCTGCACGGCCATCTCCTCGTATTTCTGCTGAATAAATTTCAAAGTTTCCTGCCGATGCTCAGGAGCAATTTTAATATGCAGGTAAGATAGTGCTTCCGGAGAATAATAAAGAAAAGCCGGCTTTATCTTCTCGCGCAAAGACTGGAAATTGAAATCCTTCACCACTCCGACGATACGCGCTTTACTCCAAGAGTTCACTTGCAGTTCCATACCAATAGGATCAGCCACCTTCATCCCTTTCCAGGCAGCCTCATTAATCACAATGTTGGGATTCCTATCCCCCCAATATTTATCAAAGTCAGACTCCAGCAATTTCCCTTTTATCAACTCCAAACCAAATGTCTTAATGAAATCCCCATCTGCAAACACTGTTACCATCTTTAGCGAATCTTCTTGTCCGTCCATATTGGTCCAGCGTACCAGACTGCCATCTCCAGATGAACTACCTTCAATAAAACTTCCGATAGGTGCCCCCATAGATATACTTTTCACATTTGGGTTTCTCAGCAGTTCTTGCTTGAATCCGGCTACCTTATACCATAAACTGGTATAGACAGAGACGATATTTTCCCTATTAAGTCCCAAATCCTTGTTTTGCATATAATGGAGTTGCTTAAAGACAATTGCAGTCAGTAACATCAGTGTAAGAGCTATAACGAATTGTACACATACCAGCCCTTTGATGAGTCCGCCTTTCCTTCCTGTTTTCCGACCACCCTTAAAAGCGAGCAAAGGATTAATGGAAGAAAGATAAAAAGCCGGATAACTTCCTGCCAGACACCCCACTCCTACTATACCGAACAAAATATAAAAAAAGACAGCCCAACTAAACCGCAGGGAGATTTCCGTATCCATAAACTTATTGAATAGCGGTAACATCAACTCCGTCAGAGCTAAAGCCAATACCAAAGATATGAATGCTTGCACCAGACTTTCCGAGAGAAATTGTGAAATTAACGTTTTTCTCTTGGCACCTGTTATTTTGCGTACACCTATTTCTTTATAGCGCATAGATGCCCGTGCCGTAGAAAGTGTTGTAAAGTTGAAAGCTCCCATAAAGATTACCAATATGGCCAGCGCTGTAAACAGATAAATGGTAGCCACATTACCATGATTCTTTACGCAAGGATCAGAAAAAGTAGTATGCAGGTGAATGTCCCTGATAGACTGAAAACGTAGTAAGGTTCGTTTCTCCCCAAACTTGACGAGTGCGCGGCTCATACTTTTCAGCTCCTTCTCATACATCTTTCCGCCGTCACCAGCCTTCATTTTGATATATACGTGTATATTCTCACGAAAGCGATCCCAACTATAACCGGCCATTCCCCTACCATAAGAATCTATCGGATAAGCAATGTCAAAACGGATATGGCTCTTTGGAGGTATTTTCACCACTGCAACTACATTATAAATATTCTCCCGCCCATATCCGCTATAAGTCAGTTTTTGTCCCACTGCCGGACTACTGCCAAACATTTTCCGTGCCATTGTTTCTGATAAGATAATGTTATCAGGATGGTTCGCTATATATTCCGGATTTCCTTCCGTCACCGGAAAAGGAAATATCCGGAAGAATGCAGAATCAACATAAGCTTCCTCTCCACTGATTTTCTTATGACTTTCCGTTTCTAACGTATGCAAATCTCCATATTTGATAGCCGTAGCATTTTCCACTTGTGGGAACTCTTCACGAAAGACTTTAGTAAGCGAACGTATCGTCGAAGGAGATTCTTTTATCTCTCCGCTTGGCTCCCGTTTCACCTCAATAGTCCGGTAAATACGATTTGCTTCGGGGAAGCAGTCATCATAAGTCAATTCGTCCACTACCCAAAGATAAATGAGGAACGCCGCTGCCATGCCAAATACAAAACCCAGCATATTGATGGAGGAAAACAAGAAGCTCCGCTTTATCAGCCGAAGCGCAACTTTCACATAATGCTTTATCATCGTTATTCTCTGTTTTATTATTCTACGGTTAACAATATCAATTCATTATCCGATATATCCTGTCCTTTCAGAATATCCGGATATTTTTCTTTCGCTTTCATACCATCGAGATAGCTAAAAGAAATATTTCCGACTACTCCATCCGGATAAAACGGTATATTTAGTTCGCCATCGGCAGCAATATGCGGAAAATCAAGGTCTTTACTATTATCTTCGGGAGGAAGTGTAAAGAAGTCCCCGGATGTTTTATCATATATAAGCGAATAAAGAGAAACAGATTTAGCTTTCCGTGCGTTAGGCGAGTCATATCCTTTCGTTATTTTGATAAAGAGATAACGGTCTGTTTCCAACCATTGCTGCAAGAAATAATAATCATCCATATTATTAGAAAGGCTACCTGTGACTTTCTGCCCGTCGGCACGCAGAAAAGAGCCAAAGTCCAACCGATAAATTGCTTTCAGTGTGGAAGCATTTTCCAGTTGGTAAAGTGTATTATCATAGGCCAGACGTATACGCGTTTTGCCATGATAATCATAGATATGGTGTGGTTCTCCGTTTCGCACAGAGCCGGCACCTTTCGAAGGAGGATAATCCGGTGAATGAGTGGGATCAAAGTAGCACAAAGTATCTCCCTTTAGTGCATTCGTGTAGAAGCGACCGGAATAAGGCATGGAACGTATAAAACCCTCTGGTGTAAATTTAAAAAATGTTCTAAAGTTCAAATTACCCTGCAGAGGAATACTGTCTGCTATATCTTTTTCAGCCCAAGGTTCTGTTGCAGTCATTAAAACATCCCAGGGAAGAAAAGCCAGAAAAGTCCGATATTTGTCTTTTTCATGATTAGGCACTGTATATGTACCCCGGATTTGCTTACGAGTTGTATCATAATAGACATTTCGTAGCACGACACGCAATTGAAAATAGTACCTTTTCCCACTACGCTGAAAGTCAACATCATTTTCGAATAACTGCTTAATAAGTTTAAAGCCCTTATCCAATAAATAAATCCCTTGGTAACTATTCAATAAGTATCCCTCTTCCACCGGAATCAGATTACCACCTATCGGCACCAATACTCCTGTACGACGAATCTGAAATGTACCGAGTTCGCTGATTTTCATAGGACACACATTCTTCAGCGCAGCCTGCACATTAAGGGTCTTCACTCCGGCTGTTTCTATTTTAGCCTGATACTTAATTCCGGCAGGAGGTGTATAATCTTCTGTAAATTTCGGTACATCAGCAGAAACCGCTTTTACGGCGGCTGCATGCTCTATGGCCTGCTCATCCAAAGCTTGGGTTATTTCATCTTTGCTCATACCCGGACTCTTGGAACTGCAAGCAATAAGAGAAAAAAATAATGTAATGGAAATCAGTTCTTTGTATAGCATACTTTTTGCGCATTCGTTTACTTATAAACATAAGGCAATAACCATACCAAATGGTTAAGCAATTACTATACAATACTTTATTGAAAAATCATCTCCACAAAATTGCACGATATCGTACACCAAATGCACGCTTTCGTACACTCCCTTTTCAAAAACTTTATCTATCTTTGCACATGTCCGGAAATGCCCCGGAGCCTGTCATGTCCATATAGGTAAAGAACCCTGTATCCGCACATTTTAAACTTAACTTCAAGTATGATGAAACGAGGAAAGATACTGATTGTAGATGATAATGAAGACATTCTCTTCACCTTGAAAATGCTGCTGCGTCCTTTGGTGGAAAGTATCACCATGACGACTGACCCGCGTGAATTGCTGCCGCTCATCTCTCGTACCCATTTCAACGTCATACTGCTTGACATGAATTTCCGCCGCGATGCCGTCAGTGGAAAAGAGGGATTCCATTGGTTGGACGAGATACTGAAGCTGGACGAGAAAGCTGTTGTCATCTTCATCACCGCCTATGCAGATACGGAAAAGGCAGTGCAAGCCATTAAGCAAGGTGCCACGGATTTCATTCCCAAACCCTGGCAAAACGAAAAGTTGATAGCAACCGTATCTTCCGCCCTGCAACTCAGTTTCAGCCGGACGGAAGTAGAAACTTTGAAGCAACAGAAAGAGGCTCTGAAAGAACAAACGGAAGCCCTCTCCCTTCCTGCCGAACCGACATGCGTGATTGGTGAATCGGCAGTAATGCAAGCCATCTTCCAAACGATAAAGAAGTTCTCCGATACGGATGCGAACCTGTTATTATTAGGTGAAAACGGAACGGGTAAAGACCTGATAGCCCGGTATGTGTACGAGCAGTCGCCCCGCAAAAACGAGATATATGTACCTATTGATTTAGGCAGTATCCCCGATACATTGTTTGAAAGTGAGTTGTTCGGATATGAAAAGGGAGCATTCACCGATGCCCGCAAAAATAAACCGGGACGTGTGGAAGTAGCTTCGGGTGGAACGCTGTTTTTGAATGAAATCGGAAACCTGAGTCTTCCGCTCCAGGCGAAAATGCTTTCGGTCATTGAACAGAGAAAGAGTTCACGGTTGGGTTCCACCACTTCTTATCCGGTGGATGTAAGACTGATTTGCGCCACGAATACAGATTTATATGCTGCCATTGATAACGGACAGTTCCGCCAGGAACCTCAAGCAAAGCTCCGAAGCTACTGATAATAAAGGGCTTCGGA